>Ga0209121_10004636_pt1 | contig 12764 bp, 10 predicted proteins | sample Cruoilmetagenom3_FD_187292 | JGI IMG/M metagenome (GOLD analysis project Ga0209121, IMG submission 187292) | Oil polluted marine microbial communities from Coal Oil Point, Santa Barbara, California, USA - Sample 3 (SPAdes) (version 2) | ecosystem: Environmental > Aquatic > Marine > Oil seeps ... | reverse complement strand
CACGTCTCTAACCATGGCCGGGGTAGTTTAAGAACCCCTTCTTTGACAACGCAGGCAGACGAATAGCACACGGATCAACACGGATTGCACGGATAAACACGGAAAAATCAGTGAGAATCTGTTTAATCCGTGGCTATCCGTGTCCCATTTTGAGTTCTTAAGTCACCCCAAGAATCCTAGAAACTCGCTAGCATCAGGTTTGACCAGCATCTTAACAATCGCTGCCAACCTTTGCCGCTTCGAGGGAAAAAAATCCCCGCGTTGTCCACGGGGGCGCTGGGAACAGCCGGTGCAGCAGCAGCCTCTTTGTCGGGTGGTTGCTCTTTGGGCGGATGCCCGGGTAGGGCGGTCAGCCCTCGCTTCCGCAGGAGGTAATTGATGTGCCCGGCGCTTAGTTTCACGCCGAATTTCTCCTTGATCTCCTTGGCCAGTTGCGGGGCACGCAGGCTCTCGTCTTCCTTCTTGCGGGCATACAGCCACTCCCGCAGCGCGGAGAAAGTTGTCCAGCAGTCAAGAGAACCTTGAGAGGTGAGGCGCGTGTGGGCGTGTCACGCTCATTTGAGTCAGACGTGCAATTGTGGTACAATTAAGGGGCAGGTGTAACTTTTGCAGGAGGATGAGATGATGGTCAAACGGACAGGTGGGGGGCTGGAGTACGTTGAGGTCGGACGGCTGATGGGCGAGGGATGGGTTGTTTGCCGGCATACCTGCGCCTGGCAACCCCCTACTGACGTGTACGAAGATGATGCAGGGTTGGTTGTGCAGGTTGAGGTCGCGGGGATGCGGAGCGAGGATTTCTCGATCTCGCTGGCGGGACAGACGCTGGTCATCGCCGGCACGCGTACCGATTCGGCATCCAAGCAGACGTATCATCAGATGGAGATTCGCTTTGGCGAGTTCCGTGCCGAGGTCTACCTGCCCTGGCTGGTGGAGTCAGAGGGCGTGGAGGCCAGTTACGACGAGGGGTTTCTGAAAGTGCGTCTTCCGCGCCCCAGGACGCAACGCGTGCAGGTCGTTGAAGACAAACGGAGGGGGGATTAGGAGGACAGATGGCGAACAAGGAGAGAAAGAAAGCAGGCGAGTTGTTGAATTTGTTAGGTCGTCCGGTAATCACGAAGGTACTCAGTGGTTCGTTGGACGAGGATGTGGACGGCGAGGTACTTCAGATTCCCTCACACCTTCCGATTTTGCCGTTGCGGGGCCTGGTCGTCTTTCCGATGACGTTAGTGCCGATTCGTGTTGGCCAGCCGCGCTCTATCCAGCTGATTGACGACGCAGTAATCGGGAAGCGGCTCGTCGGCCTCGTGGCCAGCCGTGACTCGGAACTAGAAACGCCGGGGCCGGACGACGTTTATCGCATCGGGTCAATCGCCGCGGTCCACCGTCTGTTCAAAGCGCCGGACGGGACGATCACGTTGATTGTGCAGGGGTTATTGCGCATCCGGGTGGATGAGTTCATCGGCGAGTCGCCCTATCTGACGGCGCGTGTATCTGCGCTCCCGGAGAAGGTCGAGACATCGCTGGAGGTCGAGGCGCTGCAACGAAGTATCGCGGAGGGCTTCCGCCGTCTGAGCGAGTTGGTGCCCGCGGTCTCTGAAGAGATGAGCACGGTGATCATCAACATGGAAGATCCATTGCAACTCGTCTACGCCATCGCCAATCTGGTGAGGATTGACCTGGAGGATGCGCAGCGGCTGTTGGAACTGGATAGCGTCACCGAGAAGTTACGCCTGCTACTGGGTCTGCTGACGAAGGAACTGGAGGTACTTGAACTGGGCCACAAGATCCAGAGCGAGGCCCAGTCGGAGATGGAGAACACTCAACGCGAGTACTTCCTGCGCGAGCAAATGAAGGCTATCAAGCGGGAGTTAGGTGAGGCCGATGAGCAGCAGATGGAGGTGGAGGAGTTCCGCAAGAAGATCGAGGAAGGGGGGATGCCAGAGGAGGCGGAGAAGGAGGCTCGCCGCGAACTGGACCGGCTGAGCAAACTGCCCACCATTGCTGCTGAGTACAGCGTCATTCGCACGTATCTGGATTGGCTGACCAGTCTGCCGTGGAACGTCCAGACCGAGGACGATTTGGACATCACGCACGCTCGGCAGGTGCTCGACAAGGACCACTACGACCTGGAGGAGGTCAAGGAGCGTATCCTGGAATACCTGGCGGTGCGCAGACTACGGAAGGAGCGCAAGGAGGAGTGGGAGCAGGAGGAGCCGGCCGACCTCATCCGGCGCGAGCGAGAGGGGGTTATCCTCTGCTTCGTCGGGCCACCCGGCACGGGCAAGACCAGCCTGGGGCAGTCCATTGCGCGGGCACTGGGACGTAAGTTCATCCGCCAGTCGCTGGGAGGCATACGCGACGAAGCGGAGATCCGTGGCCACCGGCGCACCTACATCGGCGCGTTGCCTGGTCGTGTTATCCAGGCGCTGCGGCGCGTGGAATCGAACAACCCGGTCTTTATGCTTGACGAGGTGGACAAATTGGGGACGGACTTTCGAGGTGACCCAGCGGCGGCGCTGTTAGAGGTGCTGGACCCAGAGCAGAATCGTGAGTTTCGCGATCATTACCTGGACGTGCCATTTGATCTCTCCCAGGTGATGTTTATCACGACGGCCAACTGGCTCGACCCTATACCAGCGCCGCTGCGGGATCGGATGGAGATCCTGGAACTTTCGGGCTACACCGATGTGGAGAAGGTGCGCATTGCCCAGGGGTATCTCATCCCCCGGCAACTGCGGGAGAACGGCCTGCGGCGCAATGAATTGAGTTTCACCGATGGTGCGTTGCAGAAGATCATCCACGACTATACTCGCGAGGCCGGGGTGCGCAACTTGGAGCAGAGGGTCGGACAGGTCTGCCGGAAGATCGTGACCCACATCGCCGAGGGAGATACGGAACCGGTGCGGATGACGGTGAGGAGCGTGCCCAAGTTCCTGGGGAGGCCGCGCTACTTCCCGGAGACGGCGCTGCGTACCCAGTTGCCCGGCGTCGCCACCGGCCTGGGCGTCACAATCGCTGGCGGCGACCTGATGTTTTTCGAGGCGACCAAAATGCCTGGGAGCAAGGGGTTCACGGTCACCGGGCAGTTGGGCGATGTGATGAAGGAGTCGGCACAAGCGGCGCTCAGTTACGTGCGCTCCAAGACCGGGGAACTGGGCATCCCCGAGGACTTCTTCGAAAAGGCCGACGTCCATCTGCACGTGCCGGAGGGCGCTGTGCCCAAGGACGGGCCATCGGCTGGCGTCACCATCGCTACTGCATTGGCCTCGTTACTCACCGGTCGCACGGTGCGTGATGACGTAGGGATGACCGGGGAGATCACACTACGCGGGCAGGTGCTACCTGTGGGCGGCATCAAGGAGAAGGTGCTGGCAGCTCACCGCGCTGGTCTCGCGACCGTCATCCTGCCGAAGCAGAACGAAAAGGACCTGGATGATGTGCCCAAGGAGGTGCGCAGAAAACTCAAGTTCGTTCTGGCCGAACGGGTAGACGACGTATTTGAGGCTGCGCTGAGCTAGGCGAAAGCAACGTGGTTCTGTGAATGAGGAGGAAGGGAGTGAGGAGGAAGGCCAGACAGTGAGCACAGTTCTCGTGGTAGACGATGACCAGGTTTTCAGCAGGCTTCTGCGAACGGTACTCGAGTTGGAGGGGTACCAGGTGGTGGTCGTGGCCTGTCGGGAGGACGTGGTGCCGACGGCGCGCCAGGTGAGGCCGGCGCTCGTGCTGATGGATGTGCACATCTCCTTTGGGGATACGCTCGGTGTGCTGCGCGAACTGCGGGCAGACGAAGCGTTGAAGACGATGCCGGTGGTGATGACCTCGGGTATGGAGCGTTCTGATGAGTGTCTGGCCGCCGGGGCTGATGTGTTTCTTCTCAAGCCTTTCCGCCCGGCTGAAGTACTAGCAACGATTGCAGATTTGGTTAGCAAACAGGAGATAGACGGATGAAAAAACGAAAAGCGAGACAGAGTAAACTTCAGTGGAGGCGGGTTGATCTCCATCTACACACTCCCGCTTCCACTGACTACCTAGAACCGGGAGTTTCATATCTGGACATTCTACAGGCGGCCGAGCGCAAGGGTCTTGACATTATTGCCTTCACCGACCACAATACGGTGACCGGTTATCGGGCGATGCTGGAGGAGGTTGAGGCCCTGGAGCTGCTCGAGCGTTTAGGGCGGATACAGCCAGAGGAGACGCGGCGGCTCAAGGAGTATCGTCATCTGCGGGAGAAGGTACTTGTGTTGCCAGGGTTCGAGTTCACCGCCACTCTGGGCTTTCACATCCTCGGCATCTTCTCGCCTGAGGCGGAGGTGCGAGAATTGGAGTTCATCCTGCGCCGGCTCAATGTCCCGGTGGATAAACTCGACGTTGGCAGTTGCGAGGTGGGGGCGACGAGCGACGTGTTGACGGCCTATCGGGTCATTGACGAGGCAGGTGGCATCGTCATCGCAGCCCACGCCAATTCCACCCACGGCGTGGCGATGCGAGGATTGGGATTCGGCGGACAGACACGCATCGCCTATACCCAGGACCCCCACCTCCACGCGTTGGAGGTGACCGATCTTGAGAAGAGGGGGCGGCACACGACGGCACGCTTCTTCGACGGGTCACGCCCGGAGTATCCGCGCCGCATGCATTGTATTCAGGGTTCCGATGCCCATCGACTCATGCACAACCCCAGGGATGCCAAGCATCTGGGTGTGGGGGAGCGGGTGACAGAGGTGTTTTTGCCCGATGTCAGTTTCGTCGCGCTGCGAGAGGCATTCCTGGGCAATGACTTTGCCCGCACGCGGCCCTACCGTGCAGCGAAAGCGCCGGTGGATTATATCCAGGCGGCGCGGGAGGAAGGGCCCACGATTGTGCAGGACTTCCAGGTTGGCTACACTCGCCGGGGGGGGCGGCTCTACACTATCCTGGCAGACGTCTGTGCTTTCGCTAATACCAACGGGGGCACCATTTACGTCGGTCTCAGCGCTGACCCCAAGGAGCGATCGGCCGGGGTGAGCAACCCCTCACGGGTGGTCAAGGCGCTCCAGGCGGAGATTGAGCGCCGCATCACGCCACCTCTAGATGTCACAGTGGACATACAGGAGACGCAGGGGGTGAAGGTGGTGCGTGTGGGGATACCCCGGGGCAACGATCCGCCTTACGCCATTGATGACAACAAGATCTACGTGCGCAGCGAGGCGGAGACCAATCTGGCGGTGCGGGATGAGATCGTGAATCTGATCAAGCGGGCGCAAGCAGTGCCTGCGGTCGCGCCGGTGGAGGAGCCTGTGGGTCACATCGAGCCACCCCGGACGGGGGTGGAGATTGTGGAGACCCAGGAGCGCAAGGGCACGCTCTACCACACTATGCGTGATCTGCGCAACGGCAACGTGATCAAGAACGTGACCCTGAAATCGGCACGGCGGCTGTGGCGCTACGCTATCACCCAGGCCGAGGAGCACCCGGTGGACGCGAGTAAGGTCGAGTGGCACGGAGACATTGGCCTGCTTAAGCGACGGGCGCACGCCGGCCGGGCGCGCTACGACCTGGTACAGCGGGAAGATGGCAAACTGCGCGTCTACTACGGGGTGACGGAGGATGGCGTTCATGGGGAGTGGGCGCGGTTGGTGGGATTGGAGGGGGAGGTCTCATGAAATCTCGCTATCGCTGGTTTGTGGTGTTCGTGTTTTTTGTGTTCGTGCTTCTCCACCAGGCCGATAAATTGCTCATCGGCCCACTGACCACTCCTATCATGGAGACGTTCGGTATCAAAAAGGCCCAGATGGGCGCGGTGTTCACCGGCGCGCTGGTCGTCGGAGCGGTGTTCTACCCGCTGTGGGGCTACCTATACGACCGGTACGCGCGGTCGAAGCTGCTGGCGGTGGCCTCGTTCTTATGGGGCTCTACCACGTGGCTCAGCGCTGTCGCGCCCACCTATCCGGCCTTCCTTGCCACGCGCGCTTCAACAGGGATTGATGATTCCAGTTATCCCGGCCTCTACAGCTTGCTCTCCGACTACTTTGGGCCACGGGTGCGTGGAAGGATCTACGGGCTGCTGCAGGTTGCGATGCCATTAGGTTACATACTGGGGATAGTCCTGGCCTCCACCCTGCGCGACGTAGTAGGCTGGCGCGGTGTGTTCTACATCACCGGATCCCTCGGCGTGCTGCTATCTATTCTGATCTTCTTCGGCGTGCGTGAGGCCCCGCGCGGCAGGAGTGAGCCAGAACTGGCGGACCTGGAGGAGGTTGGTATCTACCGCTTCGATTGGAAGATCGCTCTGGGGTTGTTCCGCAAACCCAGTCTGCGCCTCCTGTTCATCCAGGGGTTCTTCGGCGTCTTCCCATGGAACGTCATCACTTACTGGTTCTTCAACTACCTGGAAACGGAACGCGGTTATTCTCCGGACGCTGCATCTATGGCGATGGCGGTGGCGGTGCTGGTGTTGGCTTTGGGGTATTTCGCGGGCGGCGTCGCGGGAGATTTTCTCTTCAAGCGCACGCCGCGTGGCCGGTTGATCGTCTGTACGGTGGCCGTGCTTCTTGGGGCCATCCTGCTGGTGCCCACGCTCAACGTCCCGGTGGAAAACCGGGGGCTGTTCCTGGTGATGCTCAGTCTCACGGCCTTGTTTATCCCCTTTGCCTCGCCCAACGTGGTCTCCACGGTACATGACGTCACCCTACCGGAGGTGCGCAGCACGGCGCTGTCTGTCCAGTACTTCATCGAATCGGCTGGCGCGGCGCTAGCGCCCTTGCTGGCCGGCCTGATCGCCGACCGCGCGTCCCTGAAAGATGCTATCCTGCTCATCTGTGTCTCCACCTGGGTGCTCTGCTCGCTCTTCTTCGCCTTTGCCGCCTATCTAGCGCCGCGCGACATCGAGGCGTTGCGCCGGACGATGCGGGAGCGGGCGGAGATAGCGGTCAGCGGTCAGCAGTCAGCAGGTAGCAGGTAGTGGGATTTGCCGATTTCGTCACGGCGGATGAGCGATTGGTCCATCGGCTTGGGGGAATGGATAGAGTGTACACGCTGCGAGAGGCTATTCCTTCCACGACCTCTGGTGTTGCTTAAAGTCGGGATTTGAGATGTGAAATCCGACGTAGCCTCTCTGGGCCTCTTGCTTCTGGTTATTCTCGCCTTCTTCTGGCCGCTGGTCTTCGCCGGCCAATGGATTCCGCGTGGCGGCGGTGACCTGGTTTCCTTCCTCTGGCCTGTATACCGCTTCGCTGCTCGCAGCCTGCGGGCAGGCGTCGTCCCTCTCTGGAATCCCCATCTTTACAGCGGGGCCCCTTTCGTCGCCGACAACCAGTCGAGTGTCTTCTACCCGATCAATTTGCTGACTTTCGCCCTCTTTGGCGAGCCCTCCTACGCTATGATGGAAGGGTTGGTTGTGTTCCACATCTGGTTGGCGGGCGCTGGTCTGTTCGGCCTGGCGCGGGGATTGGGTCTGCGCCGGCCTGCGGCGCTGTTTGGTGGGGTGGCCTTCGCCCTCTCCGATCTGTTCGTGACCCACATCGGCAACCTGAACCTCAATGCGACGGCGGCCTGGCTGCCGTTGCTCTTGCTGCTGACGCATCGCGCCCTGACCGGGGGAGGGGCTGGCTGGGCGGCGGGGGCTGGGGCGGTGCTGGCTATGGCGGCTCTGGCCGGGCACGGTCAGATGTTGCTCTTTCTGGCCCTGGCGCTCGCGCTCTACTGTGTGTACCGGCTGGCGGTGGACTGGCGGTGTGGCTGGCGACACGCAGGACGCACGCTGGGGCTGGCGGCGCTCATCGTCGCTGTGGGGGTGGGGGGGGCGGCGCTGACGCTGCTGCCGGCCCACGAGATGGCCGCGCACACCGGCCGGGGCCACCTGCCCTACGACGAGGCGACCCGCTACTCACTGCCGCCGCGAGTGTTGATCGGCCTGCTGGCCCCCGGCTTCTACGGGCGCGGCGCGGCTGGCTTCTGGGGGCCGTGGGAGCGGGTCGAGGTGGGATACGCGGGCGTGGCGACGCTGGTGCTGGCGGTGGTGGGGATAGGAGCGAATTGCAGATTCTGGATCGCGAGGCTCCAATCTCCAATCTCCAGTCTCAAGTTTCAAGTTTCAAGTTTCAGGTTTCGAATTCGTCCGACCTGGAACCTGGAACCTTGTAACCTGGAACCTGACGGGGGCTTTCCCACCGGCTTCTTCATGTTCCTGGTGCTGTCGGCGCTGCTCCTGGCGATGGGGCGCTATACGCCGCTTTACGAGCTGCTGTACCGCTACGTGCCCACGTTCGACCAGGTGCGGGCTCCCGCGCGGCTGATCCTGCTGTCCGACCTGGGCCTGGCGGCGCTGGCGGCCTACGGGCTGGACCGGCTACTGCGGGGTGGGGTGGGGGGCTTGGGGCTTCGGAAGTCTTCCGAGACTTCCGAAGTCTGGGCCGGACTGGGTGCACTCGTCGCCGGGGGGGTGTTGTTGGTCGTGGGGTTGCCGCAGGCGCGGACGGTGCCGCCTCCCGACCGCGTCCCACAGGCCACGGCGAGCGTCGTCGTTGCTGCTGTGCTGCTGGGGCTCAGCGGCTTACTCGTCTGGCTCTCAGTGCGGCAGACTGGAAAGTCTGCTCTACATTTGCATCGGTGGGCGGGCTGGTTGTTTCTGCTCCTGCTGGCGGCCGATTTGGTCGGACTGGGTTCGACGCTGGAGGCCGAGCCGAATGATCCCACGCTGGGCTTCCGCCACGAGGACGTCGTGACCTTCCTGCAGCGGGACTCCGATCTCTTCCGCATCGAGGGGGCGGCCGGGGCCTGGCAGCCGGACGCGGCGCTGGTGCATGGCCTGTACGACGCTGGCGGTGTCTACAACCCGCTGGGGCTGGCCCCGTACCAGGCGTACCGTTGGGCGGTGGGGGAGCGGGGCGGGCCGCTCTACAACCTACTAGGCGTCAAATACGTCCTGGCCAATAAGATTAAAGATGGAGGCAGCCCGCCCGGCGACGAGCGGCTGGTGCCGGTCTACACGGCGAACCCGGAGATTGACGTTTACCTGAACACGGCGGCGTTGCCGCGGGCGCTCCTGGTCTACCGCTCGCAGGTGGTGGACGACCACGCGGCGGCATGGCAGGCGATCCACGCGCCAGAGTTCGATCCCACGCAGGTGGTGGTGCTGGATGGCGAACGGCGAATGGCGAACGGGGGGGAGCGGGTTGGGGATGGTGGCCACATATCGTTTGTGTGCTATGGGCTGAATGAGGTCGAGTTGGCGGTGCGCACGCCGGTGAGTGGATACCTGGTGTTGAGTGACGTGTATTATCCAGGCTGGCGGGCGACGGTGGACGGCGTGCCGGCCGAGGTATTACGGGCGGATTACGTCTTCCGTGCGGTACTGCTCCCGCCGGGCGAGCATACGGTCAGGATGGAATTCGTCCCGTGGACGTGGCGCGTGGGGCTGGCGGTGAGCATCGTCACCTGGGTGGGATTGGTGGTCTGGGCTGGCGTGGCGCTGTGGCGCAAGCGTGTTATTTCCCTATCACCTGCCGGACAGTGATCTGCGCCGTTTGCCAGGCTGCTGATTGTGGTATATACTTATGGCATGCATCAATGTCATAGGAGGTGATAGACAATGGGTACAGCTCAAACGATGCGCCGCATAATGATCACGATGCCCCCTGACCTGCTGCAGCAGGCCGACGAAGCGGCCACACGACTCCACTCCAACCGCAGCAAGTTCATCCGCCAGGCCATCGAGTTCTTTCTCGAAGAACAGCGCCGCCGGGAACTGCGGGAATTGCTCAAGGAGGGGTACCTAGCACACGCTGAACGAGACCTTCGTATTGCTGAGGAGTTCGCCTGCGCTGACTACGAAGCGGTTACCCGGTACACCACCTGGGACGAGGAGGACGCATGAAGTCCAGGAGGTGCCAGCGAGGCGAAGTTTACTTTGCCGACCTCAATCCCGTCATCGGTCACGAGCAGGGTGGGCGCCGTCCTGTCCTGATCATCCAGAACGATGTGGGCAATCGGTACAGCCCTACTACAATCGTTGCGCCACTCACAACCACGTTTTCCGTCAGGGTGTACCCGACCGAAGTTCGCGTCAGGGCCGGAGCGGGGGGGGTGACCAGAGACTCGTCCATTCTGCTCAACCAGATCAAAGCAATAGACAAGCGCCGCCTGGAACGTTGCGTAGGGCAACTCGACACGGCGACGATGCAGCAGGTGGACGAGGCCATCAAGATCAGCCTGGGGTTGGTCCCCCTGTAGACACGACTATTTACCCAGTACCTGCCGGGCGATGACGAGGCGCTGGATCTCGTTGGTGCCCTCGCCGATAGCGCAAAGGCGCTGGTCGCGGTACATGCGCTCGACGCCGTACTCCCGCACGTAGCCGTAGCCGCCGTGGATCTGGAGTGCCTTGTAGCAGGCACGCTCGGACACCTCGGTGGCAAACAGTTTGGCCATGGCAGCCTCTTTGGTGAAACGCTTCCCCTGGTCCTTGAGCCAGGCGGCCCGGTGGACCATCAGGCGGGCGGCCTCGATCTCCGTAGCCATGTCGGCGATCATCCACTGGATGGCCTGGAATTTGGCGATGGGCCGGCCGAACTGCACCCGTTCCTTCGCATAGGCAGCAGCCTTCTCGAACGCTCCCTGTGCCAGGCCCACCGCCATCGCAGCAATGGCGATCCGCCCCGCGTCCAGCGTGACCAGGAACTGTTTGAAGCCCTCGTTCTCCTTGCCCACCAGGTTCTCCGCCGGGATGCGGCAGTCTTCGAAGAAGAGTTCCGAGGTCACCGAGCCGCGCAGCCCCATCTTCTCCTCATCGCGCCCTGGCTTGAAGCCGGGGGTGCCCTTTTCGACGATGAACGAGGAGATGCCCCGCGTGCCCTTTTCCGGGTCGGTCTTGGCAGTGATGACGATCACGTCGGCGATGGAGCCGTTGGTGATGAAGCACTTCTGGCCGTTGATGACCCATTCGTCACCCTCGCGGACAGCGCGGGTACGGGTGTCACCGGCGTCGGAGCCGGCCTGCGGCTCGGTCAGGCCAAAGGCGCCGATCTGCTCCCCTCGGGCCAGCGGCACCAGGTATTTCCGTTTCTGTTCCTCGCTGCCGAAGAGGTGGATGGGCTCGCAGCAGAGGGATGTGTGGGCGTCGAGGACGATGGCCATAGCGCCGGAGGCGCGGGCGATCTCCTCCAGCGCGATAGCCTGGCTGACGTAATCGCTGCCGGAGCCGCCGTACTTCTCCGCGATGGGCAGGCCCAGCAGTCCCACCTGGCCCATCTTGCGGAAGATGTCCCAGGGGAACTCGTCTGTCGCGTCAATCTCCTCGGCACGGGGCGCGATCTCCTGCTCGGCGAACTCGCGCACCATGCGGCGGAACATACGTTGTTCTTCGGTCAGTTGGAAGTCCATTGTTGTTACTCCTTGTTATCTTGGTGAACTGTAGATTGGGAAACTGGTCATCAGCCTACCAATCTGTACTCACCTCTTGAGAAAAAGTCCCTCAGGGTCAATCGTGTTCTGCAGCAGGTCAATTTCCTCGACCGTCGGCGGCTCCGTCTCCGTTGCTCTTGAGGTGTCGAGTTTGAACTCGCTGCTTTCCAGAATCTGCTGGATGGATATGTCGGGATGGTGGGAGGCCAGGTACATCTCTTTGGTCTGCTCGTCGAACAGCATCACCCCCAGGTTGGTGATCACGGATACCGGCCCACCCCGGATCAGCCCCGCCTTCTCGCGGCCTCCAGGCCCACCCACCCAGCCGGGGCTGGTCAGATAATCCACTTCTTCGGGGAAGCGGCGCTTTTCGTGGAGCATGATGACCACCGTGCGTTTGGAGAGGCAGGCGATGTCACCAGCGCCGCCGCTGCCCGGCAGGCGTACCCTGGGGTGGTGATAGTCACCGATGACGGTCGAGTTCAGATTGCCTTGGCGGTCAACCTGAGCGCCGCCGAGGAAGCCCACGTCTATGAAGCCCCGCTGGAGCACGGTGGCGAAGATGTCGAAGAGGCCCCGGCACGTTGAAGCGCCATATACGCAACGCGAATCGCCCACGCTGGCGGGGAGGTGCAGCAGGGCGCTGTCAATTGTTCCGGCCTCAAATATGATGACGCTGTCTGGGGCGTGGGTGTATTTGGCTAGCATGGACGCGATCATGGGCAGGCCAGTTCCCACGAACACGGTCTCACCGTCGTTGATCTCTTTGGCGGCTCGGACAACCATCAACTCTGCGGTGGAGTAGCCCTTTGCGTATTCCTTGCCCATCCCCTCATCTCCTCCTCACGGTTGGATTATATCCCAGATCCGGGTCCGCCTTCAGATAAGAAAGTCGTTTGGCTCCCCCGATCCGATCCAGATAATCCCAGTGATCTTTCACGCCGTAAACATACTTCTCCAGATATGCCTGGAACGCTTCTGCGCCGGCCTTGGCTGCCTGCGCGTAGACGGCGTAATGATCGGGGTCGTAATCGTAGTATCCGTGGCAGGCGGTGGGGTGTGTGCCGTAGGGGACGTGGACGATGGCATCCACGCGAAAGAAGGGGACGCAGTTCTGCTCCGGGCAGCGGCGGATGAACTCCTCGGAGACGATCTCCTCGGTAGTCACTACTACCTTTCTGGCCGCCCGTGTCATGAAGTCGTCGGCGTAACTTTGCCCCAGGATGCGCACCGTTCCCTCGCGGCCCACCAGTTGGGCGTGGATCACCGCCACGTCGGGGTTCACGGCGGGCAGTAGCACCACTTTGTCGCCCGTGAAGGGGCAGTCCATCAGGACGAGTTTCTTGTCGGCGGCTTTGGGGTCGCTGCACCGCTCCTCAGGC
>Ga0209121_10004635_pt1 | contig 12768 bp, 17 predicted proteins | sample Cruoilmetagenom3_FD_187292 | JGI IMG/M metagenome (GOLD analysis project Ga0209121, IMG submission 187292) | Oil polluted marine microbial communities from Coal Oil Point, Santa Barbara, California, USA - Sample 3 (SPAdes) (version 2) | ecosystem: Environmental > Aquatic > Marine > Oil seeps ... | reverse complement strand
GTCATTTCTTCAAAAGGCTCACATTTTACACCATCAATTTCCTTGATAATTACTTGTGGCTGACCAATCTGTAGTTCATAACCTTCGCGACGCATAGTTTCTATCAATACAGATAAATGCAGTACACCACGTCCAAAAACCATAAACTTATCTGCACTATTAGTTTCTTCAACTCTAAGCGCCAAGTTCTTCTCAAGTTCTTTTGTTAAACGATCTTTTATATGACGAGATGTCACATATTTTCCATCCTTACCAAAGAAAGGTGAATCGTTAATTGTAAATAGCATACTCATTGTTGGCTCATCGATGGCGATAGTTTTTAACCCTTCTGGGTTTTCAATATCAGCAACAGTATCACCAATTTCAAAACCTTCTAGACCTACTATCGCACAAATATCACCTGTTTGTACTTCCTCTACTTTTAAACGACCTAAGCCTTCAAATGTGTGTAATTCTTTTATTCTGCTTTTAACAATAGCACCATCTCTTTTTACCAAAGAAATTTGTTGTCCAACTTTTAATCCTCCACGTGTTAAACGACCAATAGCGATACGACCTGTAAATGATGAGAAGTCTAAAGATGTAATTAACATCTGTGTTGTTCCTTCTTCAATTTTTGGTTCAGGTATATGCTCAATAACCATATCTAATAAGGGCTCAATGTTTTCTGTTTCATTTTGCCAATCGTCACTCATCCAGTTATTCTTTGCCGAACCATAAACTGTCGGGAAATCTAACTGCCACTCTTCTGCACCTAACTCAAACATTAAATCGAAAACCTTCTCATGTACTTCGTCTGGAGTACAATTTTCTTTATCTACTTTATTTACAACTACACATGGCTTTAAACCTAAATCAATTGCTTTTTGCAATACAAAACGCGTTTGTGGCATTGGACCTTCAAAAGCATCAACTAATAATAAAACACCATCAGCCATATTTAACACACGTTCTACCTCACCACCAAAATCGGCGTGACCAGGAGTGTCAATGATATTAATCTTAGTGTCCTTATAAACTACAGAAACATTTTTAGAAGTAATAGTAATTCCTCGTTCTCGTTCTAAATCGTTATTATCTAGAATTAAGTCTCCTGTATTCTCGTTTTCACGGAATAATTGACAGTGGTACATAATTTTATCTACCAATGTTGTCTTTCCGTGATCGACGTGTGCAATAATTGCAATATTTTTAATCTTAGCCATAATAGATGCTGATTTTAAGCGCGCAAAGGTACGTCTTATTATTGGTACTGCGTTAATTATATGTTATAATTTCATTTTTGAACAACTTGCCTTTGTAACTTACGTTATAGAATTGATTAATAGTAATAAGCCTATCTTTAAAAACCAATCGCTAATTAGGCTGTTTACGTCTGAACCTTTAAAATTAAAACAGATGAATACAATTAGCAAATACACTAAGTTTATACCATATCTTTATTTTTTATCTGTTATTGCGTATTGGTTTACTGATTTAAACAAAAGTGAAGGCCTTTCTGCTTATCCTATATTATTATTTGGAATTCCTTTTTTATGGCAATTAATTAAGCCAAATCGAAAGTTGAATTTCTCATTAGGTATTGTCTTTGTTTGTCTTTCTTCATACCTAATCTTGGCTTATTTATCTGATTTGTTAAACATCATCAACTGGACAGATTCTTCTAAAAAGCTCCTATTCTATGGAGGGTTATTAGTAATTGGAAATTTTGTAATGTCATTGTGGATTGTTAGAAATAGCATAAAAAAGGTTTTCTAAAAGGCAAAAGATCGCTTACTTCGGCATGCTCAGGACAGGTCGTTTTTAGAACAAAGAACCAAGACATGATGCGAATTACATAACAAAAATCTTTATCAAAAAAAGAACGAAGATTAATACTATCTTTGTCGCTTAATATTTAAGTCTTAAGCTTTGATTACAATTCCGAAATTAAAACACACCGATTCTGATAATTTCTTTTTGCTTTGTGGCCCTTGTGCTATTGAAGGTGAAGATATGGCACTTCGAATTGCTGAAAAGGTCATAACGATAACAGACAAACTTAATATTCCTTACATTTTTAAAGGTAGTTTTAAGAAAGCTAACAGAAGTAGAATTGATAGTTTCACGGGAATTGGAAATGAAAAAGCTTTAAAAATTCTTAAAAAAGTTTCTGATACTTTCGACGTACCAACGGTTACAGATATCCACGAAGTTTCTGATGCTGCTTTGGCAGCAGAATATGTAGATGTATTACAGATTCCTGCTTTTTTAGTGCGCCAGACAGACTTGGTTGTAGCTGCAGCGCAAACAGGAAAAGTAGTCAATTTAAAGAAAGGACAATTTATGAGTCCTGAAGCAATGAAACATGCTGTACAAAAAGTAAAAGACGCTGGAAATGATAAAGTGTGGATTACAGATAGAGGTACAATGTTTGGATACCAAGACATGATTGTAGATTTTAGAGGCATTCCTACTATGAGAGAATTTGCACCAACAGTTTTAGACGTAACACATTCTTTACAGCAACCTAATCAAAGTATTGGAGTTACAGGTGGTCGACCAGATATGATAGAAACCATTGCTAGAGCTGGAGTAGTGAATAATGTAGATGGCTTATTTATAGAAACGCATTTTGATCCTGCTAACGCAAAAAGTGATGGAGCAAATATGTTGCATTTAGATAATTTAGAAGGCTTATTAAGTAATTTAGTGGCTATTAGAAAAGTCGTAAAGTCGTTTTAACTCCTTTTATAAAAGCCTTCTTCTTTTATGGATTGAAGCTCTTTTAGTATAGCAATAAAAACGGCGTCATTTATATCTTCTAAAGATTTGTAACGTAACGATTTTACCACTTTTCGATTTTCATCTACTAAATAACTATCCCACTTTTTAGACAAATGTGCTGAATGCCAAATGCCAACATCAATATAATCTTTTGATTGATTGAGATAACAAATAGGGCGTTTACCAAAATAATAACATGGAATTCTCCATTTATAGAGTAGTTCTGCTTCAGGCAAGGTATGCTCTATTAACACTTGTATATGCATTAAGATAGACTTATACGGTTCTGGCTGTTTTAGTATGTAGGCTTCTGCTGGATTCAATTTTTAATTGAAGAGATTAATTAAGCCTATTACTAATAAAGCAATTCCTATTAAGACCTTAAAAGGCATCAAATTATCGGATAATTTCTTTAAAGTATCACCAAATGCAGGTGCTTTACCAATAACATGCGTCAACAATAAAAAACCACCAACTAAGCTTACGACATTAAAAAGCCAATTATGGCCTCCAAAAATGCGCATTAAACTTAATATTACAAGCACTCCACCTATTACAGTTTGAAAAGGTGCTAATACACCAGCTATTTTATTAAAAAAATTATGCTCTCCGTCCCATTTATCTAATGTTGCCAATCCAAGCAAAAAGCCTCCACAAATATTTGCTATTGTTAAAATAAGTACCATAATCTTTAATTGATTTAATTGTTAAAACATAAATTTAATTAAATCTCTAAAAAATATTTGTTGAAACCGAATATTTTATTTTACTTTGTTTTTCAAAGTACTTTTTATTATGAGCAACGAAGATTATTTAAGTGACATAAGTGAGATTAAAAATTTAATGAATAAATCGTCTCGTTTTATATCATTAAGTGGTTTATCTGGGATACTTGCCGGCATTTACGCATTGATTGGAGCCGCAATAGCTTATTGTTTAGTAATCACTTATAGTGGAGGAACACTTTACATTTTTCATGGCTGGGTATTTTGGACATGTATGGCTGTACTCTTAATGGTTGCTTTACTAAGTGCTGTGACTGGTATGCTATTAACTACTAAAAAAGCAAAAAAGAATGGAGAAAAGATATGGGACAATTCTTCAAAACGATTATTGTTTAATTTCTTAGTTCCTTTAGCGGTTGGCGGTATTTATTGTACAATTATTTTAAGTCAAGGACGATATGGACAAACTGGCGGTTTAATGCTAATTTTTTATGGCTTAGCATTAGTAAGTGCATCAAAATATAGCTTGGGTGATATAAAGTATTTAGGATATATTCAAATTGTTTTAGGCTTAATCGCGAGTTATTATCCTGGTTTCGGCTTTTGGCTTTGGGTACTAGGATTTGGAATTATGCACATTGTTTATGGGACTTGGATGCATTTTAAATATGATACGAAGTAATTGCAGTCGCAGGTTTAAGTAACTTTGAATTTAAAATTTTAAACAATTAACGTGAGTATAATTACTAACATAAATAAACTTTTTGACCATAGAATTAGACTTGGCATTATGTCTATCCTTATGGTAAATGAGTATGCTGATTTTAATATGCTGAAAGAGTTGTTAGGAGCTACAGACGGTAACTTAGCAAGTCATACGAAAGCGTTAGAAAAAGCCGAATATATTTTAGTTGAAAAGCAATTTATTGGTAGAAAACCTAATACAAGATATAGCACCACTAAACTAGGTAAAGCTGAATTTAAAAAACACATTGAAGCCTTGGAAAAATTAATTAAGAAGACATAGCATTTCGACTGCACTCAATACGACAAACATTTTTTTTAATCTTTTACTTTGTAATACAAAGTACTTTTAACACAAACATTTATTAGCAATTCAAAGAATAGAATAAAAACAAAAACCACATCACTATGGAAAACACAGAAAAACAAAACAGCCCAAGTCAACCAAACAAATTCGGAAATTGGTTAAAAACATCTATAACTGCAAGAATGATAATAGTTGGCATTTTGGTTATGGTACTTCTTATCCCCTTAACTTATGTCAATATCTTAATAGAAGACCGAGCATATAGACAACAGGATGTAGTTAGTGAAATAAATAGTAAATGGGGAAATGAAGTAATGATTTATGGACCTACACTAAAACTTCCATATAAAACCTACACGGAAATTTCAAAGTTTAATGAAAAAACAAAAGCTTACATCAAAGAAACTAAAACACATATTAAATATGCATACATCTTCCCCGAAACTTTAAATACAAATGCAGATGTAAAATCAAAATCATTATACTTAGGCAATTTCGAATCCGCTGTTTTTACTTCAAAAATGGATTTAAATGGTACGTTTAACACCATAGACTTAAACTCTAAAGACATTAAATCTGAAGACATTATATGGAAAAAAGCCACTATGATTTTTAAAACCACAAATTTGAAGGGTATTAAAACTGAAATGGAAATTCAACTTAATGGCAAGTCATATCCATTTGAAACCAATTTTAATGAAAATAATAATACGCGTCAAAATCAACTAGATGAGCTTGAAACAGGATTTTTAAATGAAGAACTTCTTAAAAACTCTTTTACCTATGACATGAAAGTAACTTACGATGGAAGTAAACAAATTCAGCTTATACCAGTTGGAAAAACAACAACTATGTCTATGACATCTAATTGGGCAGATCCAGGTTTTATTGGCAATTACTCACCAGATGATGAAACTAGAAGTATCACAAAAGATGGTTTTAAAGTCAATTGGAAAGTCTTATCAATTAATCGTGCGTTTTCCCAAATTTATCTGAATAAAATCCCAAATCTTAATCAATTTGCCTTTGGTACTAAATTTATTGTTTTGGTAGATGAATATCAAAAAAGTGAGCGATCTACCAAATATGGCTTTTTGGTAATAGGCTTAACCTTCTTATTATTTTTCTTAATTCAGACGATGAGCAAAATTCATATTCATCCATTTCAATATCTAATGATTGGATTAGCGCTAGTTATGTTTTACACATTATTAGTTTCCATATCAGAGCATAGTAACTTCTTAAAAGCGTATTTAATCGCAGGTATATCAGTAGTTGTACTTATAACATTATACTCTAAATCAATTTTAAAAAACATTAAGTTTTCAACCTTAATTGGATTATCGCTTACTGCGCTTTATTCATTTATCTATGTCATTATTCAGCTTGAAAACTATGCCTTATTGGTTGGTAGCGTTGGACTATTCATAATTCTGGCAACAGTAATGTTTGTTTCTAGAAAAATAGACTGGAACAACGGTTAGTTAGTGTGATGTGCCTCGCTCCGCTTCCCTCCCAAAGGAATGAGCGAGGTTACATTATTAAATAAATAATAAAATGACAATAGTAAATAACATAAAAAATATAGGTAGACTAATAGCATTAACAAGTTTTGCTCTTGGGACTATTCTCTTGATACTATTTTTTCTCTTTAAAACAAATTATCCAATTGTAATGATTGGCATTTATTATGTTGCTATAGCGTTAATTGTTAACACGATAATTTTTGTTAGTACACTTATTTCTGGGATTTATTTCTGGAATCATAGACTACAACTATTTGCTACTTGTGGAATACTCTTAGCAAACATTCCAATTGCCTTTGGCAATTTTCTTTTAACATTATACTTAAGCGGTTTATAAATATGAAACTTCAATTCAATAAAAACTATTTAGTGCTTGCGCACACTTTATTTCTAATCGAATTAGCAATCGCATTTATTATAAAAACTGGCTTTATTCGGTACACCTTTGGCGATTATTTCGTTGTAATACTATTATATGCAATTATAAGAGGATGCACCAATCTGAAAGTTTGGGTTTCGGCATTGGTCGTCCTCATAATTGCTTACGGTATTGAGTTGCTTCAACTCTCACCTTTCTTAACCTACTTTAATTTACAAGATAGTTTTAGTGCAAAACTCATTTTTGGAAGCACTTTTCAGGTCACAGATTTAATAGCCTATACTTTAGGAATTATTACCATTTTCACTATTGAAATTGTAATCATCAAACATCAAAACACAGGAAACATTAAAATATGGAATCACTAAAATCACTCATACTAACTAAATTTAAAACATTAACCCTTATTGCAGTTGCATTAACATTTAGCATTATCGCTCTTATGGTACGTATGAAACTCAATAAGTCCTTTTTCTTTCTTTTTTTAATATGGAATGTATTCCTTGCTCTTATTCCTTATACAATAACAATGTATCTCAACACCAAGCCAAACATTAGTAGACTTAGATTAGGGTTTTGGTTCGCTGTTTGGTTGACTTTTTTACCTAATGCACCTTATATTGTTACCGATCTTATTCATATAAGAATTGGGAATTATTCTCTTTTATGGCTAGATGTATTAGTGGTATTATCCTTTGCTTTAAGTGGTTTATTTCTATTTTATTTATCCGTTATAGATATGCAATTATTAATATCTAAAAACTTTAAACGTATCCCAATAAAAACAGCAACAACAATAATCTTATTTCTATGTGGCTTTGGTGTGTACCTTGGACGTTTTTTGCGTTATAATTCTTGGCAAATAATTAGTGAACCGCAGGTTTTAATGTCAGATATTTTGAATATAATAATTGCTCCATTTCAAAATCATGAAGCATGGTTATTTACTTTAGGATTTGGTGTATTTTTGGTAGTTGGATTTTGGGTCTTTAAAAATTTGAATACATCAGAGGATTAAGCATCCCTATTTTTATCTTGAATTTGCCTAACTATTTTTGTCGTTCTATTTCTAGTCAACATTCTTGGTAATATTGATAAAAATTTATTGAAGAGACCAGGTATTGCAACAACTCTGCGATTGTGCATTGCTTTATAACCATATGTAGCTACTTCTTTAGGGCAAGCCATATTGAAAGCTATTTTATTTTCTGTACAGTCTTTTGAAACTCCTTTTTGAAACGCCGTTTTTGTGGGTCCAGGACATAATGCTGTTGCGCTAACACCTGTACCTTTTAACTCATTTGAAATCGCTTGCGAAAAAGACAAAATATAAGACTTAGATGCATAATACAGTGCCATCATAGGACCAGGTTGAAAAGCTGCTAAAGAAGAAATATTTAATATTTTACCAGAGCCTCGTTTTACCATATCTGGTAATATCAACTTTACCAAATGAGTGGTTGTTATAACATGTAGATGAAGCATCTGAGATTCGCGCTCCCAATCTGTGTTATGAAATGTACCAAACAAACCAAATCCAGCATTATTTATTAATACATCTATAGATGTATCGCTAATATCATTATATATTTCATTTGCGATATTTTCTAGGCTCAAATCCTTTACTAAAGCCGTTATTTTTATGTGGTGGGATTCTAAGATTTCAGATTTTGATTCTTCTAATTTTACTGAATCAATATCTATTAAAATAAGATTATAATCATCTTTTGCCAATAAAAGTGCTAGCTCAAAACCTAATCCTGAAGCCGCTCCTGTAACTAAAGCTGTTTTTGTCTTTTTAATTTCCATCTACATAATCCTGAAGATAGCTAAATCGTTCTGTTAGCTTCCCCTTTTCAGTAATCTTAGCACGATTTAAAACACCCTCTTTATCATTGTTAAAAAATGCAGGAATAACATGTGCAAAGAATGTTTCTCCAAAGCCTTCACTTGCATCTTTTGGCAACTCACATGGCAAGTTATCTACTGCCATAACTGTAATAGAATCTTCTGTACCAAACTCAACTTCTTGTTCCGATTTGGCATCATAGCCATAAAAAGGATCTGCAATAGTAGATGAACGAATTGTACTTGCAACAGGTCCATCAATATCACAAGAAATATCTGCTACTAATTTAATTCTAAAATCTGGATTTTTAGCATCTTTTCTCGTAAACAAATAAGGCGAATTATTACCATAAAAATGACCAGCTATAAAAAAGTCGGTTTCTTTTGCATAAGGCATAAAGTTACTCTCATAACCTGTTGGATCTTTATAAAATTCCCACTTGTCACCCACTTTACCGTCTGTACGTTTAGTATATTCCATAACATCTACCATACAATAAACAGGCTCTGTAAACTGTGACGTTAAATATAGGGCATCACTCACTTCTTTAATTTCGAGATGGTCTAAAATCTCTTTTGCACCATAGGCCACCTTTCCTGTTCCAGACAATAAAAGTTTTACATTAGGAATTGTAATTTTATCTAGTTCCGCTTTAACAGCATTTAAATCTGCAAGCGTTTCAACTTTTGGTAAATTGAACAAATTATCTCTTAGACCTAAAGCTCTAATTCCATTATATGTACCAACCAGTCCAGCATAACGCCCAAATCCAATTAAACGCATATTGTTTTCTTGCACGATAGTTTCGTGATCGTACATTTCAATATTTTTCTCTAGCATGGCCACTAAAAGTTTTCTATTGTACGGTTGCTTTTTTATGGTATGTGAAAAGTAGAAATATTTTTTATTAGGAATTAAATGTTCCACAGGCACTTCTTTTACACCAATCATTACATCTGCATCAGATACATCATCAGTAACTTCAAATCCTAGTTTAGCATATTCATCATCAGAAAAGACTCTAATATCTGACGATTCAACGACAAACTCAGCGTCAGGAAACTCTGTTCTGGCTTCTGCTAATGTTTCAGGTGAAAATACAACTCGTCTATCTGGTGGATTTTTACGTTCTTTTATGATGGCAAATTTCATACAAATCTATTTTAAAGACTGACAAATATGTCAATTGTAAATATGGAATAATTATTGCACGAAAATAACTTGAAATAAGAGGTTGCACAACTTTTTTCGTAACTTCGCGGTCCTTTTCTTTAGGAAAGGATTTATTTAGTGATGAGAGCCTGAGATTAATTCAGGATTAAGTCAATAACCTAAATAATAAATTACTATTTCATTAAGGGGTCGACTGGTTTTGACAGCGAGATGAATTAAATGGTAAGCACGTCGTGTAATGGCATTGAAACACGTAAAAGGCTAGACCAAATTTTAAACGGCGAGAATAACTACGCTTTAGCTGCATAATCTGAATTATAGTAAGATTAAGCCTCGTCCTACTAGGTAGGAACGCTAAATGTCTCCAGAAAGCCTTGGTTAATGGCGTTCTTTTTTGAGGCATCGTAAATATTAACTAAGATTAGGTAGTGCTTTGATGCCTTTTCGAGATTAAGAAGCTAAGTTATAAATAGGTTGTCTTTAACCGGTTTATAATCTAAAACCTAAGAATAGACTAAGCGTGTAGAAAACTCTTTGGTTGCTTGTTTGGACGAGAGTTCGATTCTCTCCGACTCCACCTTCGCCCTACGAAGCTTCGATTTTACGAGAAGCGAAGTAGGGCTTTTTAATGCTTTTTATATAGATTATTAATTATTAATAGGGCTTCGGTGGACGTGTCCATATATTTCATAATTTTAAATAAAACTAAAATTATGGAATTACCTTATGCTGTATACATTTTTTTATGTTCAGATTCGACTTATTATACAGGTTACACAACAAATATTAAACAACGTATAAAAGCACATAACAATAAAGAAGTACATTATACTAAAAGCAGATTACCAATAAAACTAATTAATCTAATACAATTTAAAAACAAACAAAAAGCTTATGATTTTGAACGCTACTTAAAAACTGGTTCTAGAATAGCCTTTAGGAATAAAAGACTAGTTTAACTGAAGCCATTGAAGAACAACGAAGTTAATCTCTCCGACTCTATAATTAAGATTAAATGTTCAATTTTTATTATAATCTATATATAAATTCCATTATTTTGTTCTGGCTCCTCAAAATACAGATATTCATGTGGAATATAAAATTGAGATGGTTTTTCTTCATTTAAAATGGTAACTTTTTTTTAGGATCTTGAAAAAGTGTATTAACAATATCATCATTGGCTAGTGGATCTTGATATATAATTCTTTTATAGCCTTTTTTATTATTTTCGAATGCTCGAATTAATTTTGTATCAATTTCACGATTAAATGCTGGAAAACTATATCCAATAATAACCAAAACTTCAGATTCATCCATTACACTTAAAGCTTCATCAAATTTATCAGATTTCATTTCCCAAGCATAGCAAATACTATTGTCATATTTTGGGTAAGTTTTTCTTAAATTTCTAGCTGGGAAAATAATATTGTTTTCGACTAAAACCGAAAGGCACTCAACAAAAGAGCTGTTCTCTAAACGAGATAATTTGTATTCTCTATTTCCATATTCAAAATACCCATAATGCCCGTTAAGATGAATTACATCGTTATTCTTTTCATTATTATCTTTAAATGGGAATGTAGAATTAATCTGGTATAAGTCATTAATATTGTTTGGAAAAAAAGATTGATAACTTTTTTCCAATTGTAAATCTTAATTCCATGAAATAAAATTAACATTACTCCCTAATGCAGGAATATCTGCTGTTCTATTTAACAAAATAGACATTAAACTTATGTATCTTTTATCAATTGGCCCATATCCATCAATCGGTTCAAAATAAGAACCAAGTATTTCCTTTTCTTTAACACAAGTCTCTCATAACATAAAGTAAAGTAAATAGATATACACTCTCTTAGATTGTGCAATTCTTTATTTTCTCGTAATAACCATAGACGTCTTGCATAGGTATCGATAGAACCAAATTCATCAGCTTTGTAAGCATAATTAATAATTCTACCAGATAGCCATATAAGATAATTGTTTTTGTAAAGCCTCTTCTCTAATTCATCACCAGACTGCAATTGATTACTATTTACAACCTTATTTATCAAATTCCCTACACTAAGCATTGAAGAACTTTGCTTATTAAGTATTGGCACTGAATTAAAACTAGCACCAGCTCTTAATAAATAAGTTAGTTTCAAATTTTTGGATGGTCTAGGACCATACATAGAGAAATCTGCACATATTTTTTAAAAGATATTAGAACATAGAATGATTTTCATTTTTTATATAAAAATAGAACATGTTTTTTCAAATAAATGAAGTTCATCCTATCCTTATAAGAAAATCAAAAACAATACGACTATATTCATATCTTTAAAAAGCATATTTATTAACTAGAAAAGAAAGGAACTTACAGTATGCTAACTTGGAAAGATGTTATCAACTTTTCCGTAAAAGGAAATCCAACACCAGACAGACGCGTTGATAAAACAGAAGCCGAATGGAGGGCTCAATTAACTCCAGAACAATTCAGAATTACAAGACTAAAAGGCACAGAACGCGCACATAGTGGTGATCTTTGTAGCATTTATGATGAAGGCCAATACAACTGTGTATGTTGTGATACTCCTTTGTTTGATTCTACAATTAAGTTTAGTTCTGGCACAGGTTGGCCAAGCTTTACACAACCTATCAAAGAAAACGCAATTAAGTACCACAGAGACACCTCTTTTGGTATGGTACGCGTCGAGGTAATGTGTAATACTTGCAATGGTCATTTAGGACATGTATTCCCAGATGGACCAGAACCAAGTGGATTGCGCTATTGTATTAATTCAGAATCTATGATTTTAGATAAGGACACTGCCTAATGACAACTAAGAATTTACAGACTGCTACAGTTGGTGGTGGATGCTTTTGGTGTACAGAAGCCGTTTTTCAAGAAGTGAAAGGTGTAGAAAACGTAGTATCTGGTTATTCTGGTGGAAATGTGCCAGGAAAACCAACATATAGAGAAATCTGTTCTGGTCTCACTGGACATGCCGAAGTTATACAAATTACGTTTGATACTGATGTGATTACTTACGAAGATATTATCGTCATTTTTATGACAACTCACGATCCAACAACCCTTAATCAACAAGGTGCAGATCGCGGCACACAATATCGTTCTGTAATTTATTATCACGATGACATACAAAAGGAAATAGCCGAAATTGTAATTAAAGAATTAACTCAACCCGTTGTGCATTATGATTTAAAAGAAAAAAGATGTCCATATTACTGATAATCAGTAAATTGTTTTAGCCATAAAACATTAACTATGAACAACTTAAATGCAAATTACAAAA
>Ga0209121_10004634_pt1 | contig 12768 bp, 13 predicted proteins | sample Cruoilmetagenom3_FD_187292 | JGI IMG/M metagenome (GOLD analysis project Ga0209121, IMG submission 187292) | Oil polluted marine microbial communities from Coal Oil Point, Santa Barbara, California, USA - Sample 3 (SPAdes) (version 2) | ecosystem: Environmental > Aquatic > Marine > Oil seeps ... | reverse complement strand
GTCTACCACTCGACCTTGCCCATCCAAGATCTGATCGATGATCCTCTGTCGATCTATAGCCCAAAGCAGCGCTTGCCTCACCTCCTTCTCTTGGAAGACCGGGGCTTCCAAGTTGAGGAAGATAAGGGTATAGCGGGGTAGCCACGTCGAGTAGAGGTTTAGCCCCTCCGCTTGGCGCACTTGCTCTAGATCGGGGGGAAGGACGCGGCTTATGCCCTCTACCTCCCCTCGTTGGTAGGCGGAAAAGATCTCCCCGTAATCGCGGTAGAAGCGGAACTCCACCTTATCTAGGTAGGGCTTCTGGCCATAATAGTAGGGGTGGGCTTCGAGGAGGGCGTACTCCGTCGTCAATTCTAGGAGGCGGAAGGGTCCCGTACCCACCGGATGAGCGCTAAAAGGGTGGCGGGGAAGTTCCATCGCTGGAACCCCTTCTAAGATATGCTTCGGTAGGATGCCTAGCGTTGTGTAAGCCAAGAAAGGGGCAAAGGGCTCTCCAAGGGTGAAGGAGACGATGTGATCGCCCCGCTTTTCCACAGTAACCGCCTGCCAGAGTGTAGCCAGTTCCGGTGGGCCCTGAAAATTCGGGTCTTGAAGGGCCTCGATGGTCAAGAGCACATCGTCGGCGGTGAAAGGCTCCCCATCGTGCCAACGCACATCGGGGCGGAGATAGAAGGTATAGGTGAGGCCATCCTCGGAGATATCCCATTTCTGAGCCAGGTCCGGCACCACTTCTCCCCTCTCGTTGATCTCGGTAAGGCCAGAGAAGATGAGGGAGACCAGGTCGGCGTCCACTTGGTTGTAGCCGCTCAAGAGGGGGTTGAGATAGGTAGGGCTGCCTGCCACCCCTTCCACATAGGTACCACCCTCGGCGGGGACGATAACGGTAGTGGTCGTATAGGCTAGGTAGATAAGAAGGGCACCCAAGAGCAGAGTGCCCGCCACGGCGATGAGGGCTGACCAGCGGATATATCGGATCAAAGGTCGCTCCTTAGGAGGGTTGGAGGAAAACGGTGGCTACGGAGACGATGAAGAAGATGACTATCAGCCCGATGGTGATATTGAAGAGGGTCCTCTCCACCCCCCGTCGGCTTTTATAGATCCCTCCCTCTCCCCCGAAGATACCCCCTAACCCCGCCCCTTTAGCCTGGAGAAGGACGGCTACTATAAGGGCTAGGGATACTATGATCTGGACTATCTGTAGATATTTAAGCAAACTACCTACCTCCAAAGAAAGATTATACCATCCCCCTCCCTTTTCGACAAACTAGGAGGGCAGGAAGAAGAAGGCGATGGCGATGATGCAATATACAGCTAGAAGTTCTGCCCCCTCCAGCCAGTTCGATTCGCCATCTAAAGAGATGAGGGCTGCGATACCCACCGCTGCTCCTAACGATATGAGTTCGAACTGATTGAAGATCAGGCTCAGGGGTTCGGGACTCAGAAGGCTGATGAATACCAGAAGGGGAGCCACGAAGAGAGCGATCTGCATGCTCGAACCCAAGGAGATAGCGAGACTGAGATCCATCTTGTTCTTCCAGGCGGTCTGAACCGCCACTAGATGCTCGGCCACATTCCCCACTAGAGGGACGATTATCACCCCCAAGAAGAACTCGGTCACCCCCAGGGATTGAACCACCGCTTCTACCGTCTCCACCAATATCTCGCTCAGCCAGGCCATGAAGAGGGTGGAGAGGGTCAGGGCGAAGAGGATCAGCCTTAGGCTCCAGTTAGCACCCTCTAGGGTTCGGGTTACAGGCGTCGAGCGGAAGGAGTAGATGAGGCTGAGGGTATAGATGATTATCATCACCCCCGCCACCCCCAGGCTCAATTCCTCCACCGCCAGACGATCTGACTCTATGGCGTGGCCGAAGATGGCCGGGATCACTAGGGCGATGATAGCCAGGGTCATCATAGTGGCGTTGAGTCCGGCCTGGGATCGGTCGAACCGCTGGGTGCCATGGCGCAACCCGCCGAAGAGGATGCTCAGACCCAAGACAAGGAGTACGTTACCCAGGATCGAACCGGTGATGGAGGCCTTCGCTAACTCCAAGAGCCCTTCCCTGATGGCGAAGATAGTGATTATCAGTTCCGCCGCGTTACCCAGGGTGGCGTTGAGGAGCCCTCCAACTCGTGGCCCAGCGTGAAGGGCGAGTTCCTCGGTGGCCTTTCCCAATATCCCGGCCAGGGGTATCATCCCCAAGGCTGCAGAGACGAAGACCAGCCGCGGATCAAAGTTGGATAGAGAGGTAGCGATGGCTAAGGGGATGAATATCAGTAGAAGGTTAAGGTATTTCACCCTTTTGCTCCTCTTTGAAAGAAATCGGTCTCTATCTCTGGGATGATCACCCGCAGGGCCCGGGGAAGGATAGTACGTTCTAGAGGGGTGGTGCCCAGATAGTCGCCATCCACCCCCATCAAACCATTCACCACCTCGTTAACGGTGCCGTCGCCCCCAGCGATGATAACCGCCTCGTAGCCAGAAGATACAGCCTCTTGAGCGTAGCGCAGAGAGGCGCCCTTCCCTCGCGTCTCTCGTTGGGCTGTCCCCCAACCTCGCTTGGTAAGAGGTTCTAAGGCCCCCTCCTCTCTACGAGCATTCCGTTGCTCTGAAGATGGCAAGGTTTTTCCCCCCTCATCTCCGTATGAAGCGCAGAACCTTGGCCACCGCCTCCTCGAGATCCTCGCTGGTATCGATGACCAGATGGGGATGAGAGACCGGCTCCTGGCGGGAAGCCATGCGCCGGTAGATCCTCCAATCGGCACCGGAGAGTTCTGCGGTTCCCTCCTGGCGGCCCCTCAACCGCTCTCGCACCACCTCTTCTTTAGCCACGGTCTTCACTACTACCAGCCTCGCTCCCGCTCTCTCCGCTATCCGGTAGACTAGTTCCCGATGGTACTCGATGAGGTTGGTGGCATCGTAGATCACTCGTACCCCCCGCTTCAGGAGTTTGGCCATAAGAGCGTGGCAGGTACGATGCACCCCACGGCTCTCCTGGGCTGTATATCGTGGCTGGGGGAAGAGGATCTTCCGTACCGTATCGCTCTCGATGATCACGAAAGGGAGGGCCTCCGCCAGCCGATGAGCCAAGAAGGATTTTCCCGTTCCCGGTAGCCCGCATAGAAGGAGAAGCACCGGCTTGGCCGTCGTCTCCTGGCTGTCTGGCAACACCCTCTCTACCTTGGCTATAAACTGAGCCAGATCGTAGGCTTCTCTCTCCTCCACCGGGGTCTCCGCTCAGCCATTATACCAGATGAAGCGACCTTGACAAGTGATGAGCCTTTTCCGCTCCAGCGTGGCATAGACGTTCTACCTATAATGATTATCCGAAGGAAGCGCACGGAAAGGGGGATCGGCAATCAATGGGAGGGGAACGTGGGAGGCCATAGTTGTTGACATAACTATTTTAGTGAAATGGACCTGGTACTAAGTATGGACTTGCCCTCTTCTTGCTTTCTGGTGTATAATATTAATTAGACGAGTTTAAGAGGTTATTGGGTATATGGGGGTGTAGCAAGGAGGAAGGTGTGAGTTCTAGGTGGTTCAAAAATGGGTTGGTCTATCTTCTCATCATCGTCGCCGTGGGAGCCCTTTTCTTCACTGTCTTCTCTTCCTCTGAGAGTTTGCCCACCGTTCCCTTAAATGAGGTGGCCCAGGAGGCCAAGAAAGGTGATATAGAGGAGATCGTCGTCTCGGGTAACGAACTCACGGTAACTCTTGCCTCGGGGGAGAAGGTACGTTCCCATAAGGACCGAACCTCGGATATCACCGAGTTACTTAGGAACCTGGGGGTAACAGAAGATCAATTAAGCGACATCTCCCTCCAGTTTAAGGAGCCCAGTGAATTCGGCAATTGGCTTGGTATCTTGTCCTCTTTCCTCCCAGTCATACTCTTCGGCGGTCTCCTTCTCTTTATGATGCGTCAGGCTCAAAGCGGCAACAGCCAGGCTTTATCCTTCGGTAAGAGCCGAGCCCGCCTGTCCAGTGGCGATAAGCCCACCGTCACCTTCGCCGATGTGGCAGGCGTAGAGGAGGCGAAAGAGGAACTCCAGGAGGTGGTAGAGTTCCTCAAGGAGCCGGAGAAGTTCATCGCTCTAGGGGCTCGCATCCCCAAGGGGGTGCTGATGGTGGGGCCTCCAGGGTGTGGCAAGACCCTCATGGCCCGGGCGGTAGCCGGGGAAGCGAGTGTTCCTTTCTTCTCCATCTCGGGCTCCGAGTTTGTGGAGATGTTTGTGGGTGTGGGCGCCTCAAGGGTGAGGGATCTCTTCGGTCAGGCGAAGCGGAACACCCCTTGTATCGTCTTCGTGGACGAGATAGACGCCGTGGGGCGACATCGAGGTGCCGGTTTGGGTGGCAGCCACGATGAGAGGGAGCAAACTCTTAACCAGATCCTGGTGGAGATGGATGGCTTCGACACCGATACTAACGTCATCGTCATCGCCGCCACCAACCGACCGGATATCTTGGACCCGGCGCTTCTGCGCCCTGGCCGTTTCGATAGGCGGGTGGTCTTGGATCGGCCGGACATGAGAGGGCGCCGCGCCATCCTAGATATCCATGTCCGGGGGAAGCCTCTGGCCGAGGAGGTGGATCTGGATGTCGTGGCTAAGCAGACCCCTGGCTTCACCGGGGCTGACATAGAGAACCTGGTGAACGAGGCGGCTATCCTTGCCGCCCGCCGCAATAAGAAGTCTGTCAGCATGGAGGAGATGCAGGAGGCGGTCGAGAGGGTGATCGCTGGGCCGGAGAGAAAGAGTCGCCTCATCAGCGATGAGGAGCGGAATATCATAGCCCATCACGAAGCGGGCCACGTTTTGGTGATGAAGATGTTGCCCAACTGCGACCCGGTGCATAAGGTCTCCATCATCTCTCGGGGGATGGCTTTGGGCTACACTATGCCCCTCCCCGAGGGTGACCGGTACCTGATGGCCCGCTCCAAGTTCGAGGATGAATTGGCTGGCCTTCTGGGGGGACGGGCGGCGGAGGAACTCATCTTCAACGATATTACCACCGGTGCAGCGAACGATCTGGAGCGAGCCACGAAGTTGGCCCGGAAGATGGTCACCGAATACGGGATGAGCGAGAGGCTGGGGCCGCTCACCTTCGGGCGGAAGGAGGAGTTGGTCTTTTTGGGGCGGGAGATCGGTGAGCAGAGGAACTATAGCGAAGAGGTGGCCCAAGCCATCGACAAGGAGATCCGCCGCCTTATCAGCGAGGCGCACGAGAAGGCCAAGAGCATCCTCACCCAGCATAAGGATACCTTGGTCCGACTGGCTAAGAAATTGATAGAGGTGGAAACCCTGGAAGGGGAAGAACTGGAGGCTATCCTTTCGGGGGTGCCAGCCTGAACTAATCCGCTGGCGATAGAGGAGCCGAGCCAAGAGTCTCGGCTCTTTTTACGCCGGTCAACGAGGAGAGGAGTTTTTAGCCATGGTCAAAGAAGGGCTTACCCCTGGCCTTAGGGGAGAGGTGAAACTGCTGGTCACGGAAGAAGATACCGCTCAGCATTTAGGGAGTGGGAACGTGGCCGTCTTGGCTACTCCTCGGATGATCACTCTCATGGAGATGGCTGGTGTGGCCGCCGTAGACCGTCTTCTCCCTCCGGGCCAGGCCACGGTAGGGGGTGAGGTGCATGTGCGCCACCTGGCCCCCACACCCCTGGGCATGGAAGTGGTAGTCAGGTCGGAATTGATAGAGGTGGAAGGACGCAGGTTGACCTTTCGGGTTGAAGCCTTCGATGAGAGGGAGAAGGTGGGGGAGGGGAGCAATATACGGTTCATCGTGGACCTGGCGAAGTTTAGGGAGAAGGTGGAAGGGAAGCGGTAGAACCCTCTTCTTTTCTTGGAGTTTAGGAGGAAGAGGCTAGTCCTTTGGCATAACTCCGTCATCTTACTCCTCTTAATTACCTCAATGTTGCAGGGTGTTCTAAGGTTTTTTATTGCTTGCCCTGCTTCTCATCCTGCCTCTAATTTACCGCATAGCACGGGAACGGTTCTATCAAAATCCGCATATTATATTATAGAGAAGTGCGCGGATGTTAGGCGAACCCTTGAGAATTGAAAGAGAGATCATAGAGCGCTGTCAGAGGGGAGATAGCGAAGCATTTCGATGGCTTGTAGATAGGTACGGAGATTTAGCCTACCGGACCGCTTACTTTATGGTCTATGATCGCCAGCAGGCGGAGGATATTACGCAGGAAGCCTTCCTCGATGCTTGGCGGGGCATCAAAGGGTTCAAGGTAGGCTACTCCTTTAAGCCTTGGTTTCTCAAGATCGTGGTGAACCGCTGCCGAATGCAGAAGAGACACAGAGTTGTGCCTACGGTCTCATTGGAGAGGGTGGAGCCAAAAAGAGTGGCTACCGGCGCCCGCGCTGCTGATGAGGCGGTCGCTTCTGGGGAATCACGTCAACTGGTCCGCGAAGCCATCGCCTCTTTGGAGGAGGATCAACGGTCGGTGATCATGTTGCGCTATTTCGCCGAACTGACTGTGCCAGAAATCGCCCAGGTTTTATCCTTGCCAGAGGGCACGGTGAAATCGAGGCTGCATAGAGCGATGCAGCGCCTTCGGCACCGACTATCGCCTCTGATGGGTTTTGAGATAGGGAGGCCGATATGACGGAAGATCTGTCGGAGAAAGACGTGGAGCAGTTGCTTAGGGGTTACTATCGAGCCGAGACAAGAGACCTACAGGCGCCAAGAGACCTCTGGGAGAGGGTTTCTAAAAGGTTAGCGAAGCCTCGCCGGCCTTCGTTATCATTGCGCTTAATGGAAAGGAGATATCTATTCGCGGCGGTGGCTGCGGCAGCGGTGCTCGCCATTTTCTTTGCCTTAACCCGCCCCGGGTTGCAACCTATCGAGACAGTTAGCGCCCAGGAAGTCATTGAGCATCTTCAGGAGGTCTCCGGCAACCTGGCAGCCGTCGGCGTATGGAGTTACGAGGCTACGATGGAGAGCCGGGGACTACGGCGCACCGGCGTGGAGTTGAAGCCAGAGACTGTGGTATGGCAGAGGCATATCTGGTTTGTAGCCCCTGACAAATTCCGTCAAGAATCTCGGGAGATACAACCCTTGTGGGCTGGAAGCGAGCGACTCTTCGTGAGCGATGGCGTCACGACCTGGCTCTATACACCGACGGAGAACCAGGTAATCATCAACGAGGCCGAAGCGGGCCTTGGTCCTAATCAGCCGCCCACAACTGGACTCGCGGAGACTCTAGGTGAAGGGAAATATTATGATGCTACTCTAGTGGGGACGGATGTGGTGGCTGGGCGAGAGGCTTATCTCCTTGAGTTGCGACCGACCTTCGAAAGGGATGTGAGTTCCTCGGACCCAGACCTCATCGAGGGGCTAGTTAAATGGTGGCTTGACAAAGAGACCTATTTCGAACTCAAAATGGAGCAATATACCGAGGATGGGTTGCTATATGATTCCCGAGTCTATACGAGTATCCAGTATAATGTTTATCTGCCGGATGACCTTTTCACCTTCCAGATACCGGAGGAGGCAACGATCATCGACCATCGGCCGCTATCCGTGCCCGTGGCCTCGCCGGAGGCGCCGACCTTTTGGGCTCAAATTGCCGAAGAGGTGGATTTCCAACTCTTCGCCCCGGGCTACATCCCCGAGGCATTGCCAGAGCCAGAGATCCTAGTGGAAGGCTACCCAGACACACCCAAAACAGTGGAATTGATTTACGGATCACCCCTGGAAGATGTGTCCTTCCTCAGCATTGATGAGCGAGGCATCACCGAGGATCTACGAGCCTACATCCCTCAAGATGCAATGGTGGTGGAAATCGGTGAGATAGAGGGTCGCTTAACGGCGGGCGATGAGCGGAACGTACCAACCCGCCTCTACCTAGTTCGAGAAGGGACCTACATTCTACTCCAAAGCTTCGGCCTCCCCGACGAGGAACTGATCGCCATCGCCATATCGCTGGAGCCCGTGCCTCGTATCTCGCCCCTTCCTACGCCCACGCCGATGGCAGAGATAGCCCCTGACTTCCGCGTTTTCACCCCAACCCATCTTCCCGCTGGTCTTACCCCTGCGGAACCGGAGGTGTGGTTATCTGGTCAGGTATTCTATAGGCAGGTCTATAGCGCTGGGCTGTTGAAGATCACCCAGACCAGGGGCACATCTCAATGGGTGGACAGCCTTCCTTCTCCTGTGCGCACCGCTCCTGAGGTAACCGTTCATGGCCTCCCTGGTCGGCTTCTGTCGGCATCAGGGGTTGGCGGGTGGCTATGGTGGATAGAGGATGGAACCTACATCCAACTCTATAGTGAGAGTCTCCCCCCGGAGGAGTTGGTGAAAATCGCTGAGCCTATGGAGTAACCGATACCCAAACTAAAAGAAAAAGGGCGCTGCCCAAAAGGGAGCGCCCTTTCATATGATGATCGAGGTAAGGTTAGAAGGTCTTCGATCTCCTTTTCTGACAGATCTCCGCTATTTTAGGCAACACCTCCGCCACATCCTCGTGGATGACGACCTCGGCGTAACTGTCAGCCCGGGTGGGCTGGAAGTTGACGATCACCAGTTTTGCCTCTCTCCGCCGGGCCATGAAGGGGAGGTCAGCCGCCGGGGTCACCTCCAACGAGGTACCAGCCACCAGCATCAGGTCGCATTTCTCCGCCTCCTCCCAAGCCGATTTGAGGGCCTCCTCCGGCAACATCTCCCCGAAGAGGATGACATTGGGCTTCATCATCCCGCTGCACTTCTCGCATCTGGGTGCCTGTCGCTCTTGAATGTACCCTTCCCAAAGGAGTCGGGCGGGGATGATGTCGCCGCATCTCAGACAGATGGCCTCCCGCGTATTCCCGTGGAGCTCTATTACCTTCTTGGAGCCCGCTTTCTGGTGCAGGTTATCGATGTTTTGGGTGATCACTGCTTGCAAGCGCCCCATCTCCTCCAGTTCGGCCAGGGCGCGGTGGGCGGGGTTGGGCTGGGCATCTAAGAACATGGTGCCTCGCTCGTGGTACCAAGCGTACCAAGCCTCGGGGTCCCGATAGAAGGCCTGGATGGAGGCTACCTCCTCTGGGTTCACTTGGGTCCAGAGACCAGAGCCAGGGCTGCGAAAGTCGGGGATGCCGGAGGGGGTGCTGTGCCCCGCCCCGGTGAGGGCCACGGCGTACTTGGCCTCAGCCATGAGCCGTGCTGCCCTCTCTATCAACCCCTGGTCCATAATTCAACCCTCTCTTTGGGCTGAACCCCCTGACCCACATCAGTCAGGACAGGCCGCGCTACGTTTGTTGTTCTATGATTTGGCGTTCTTCTGCGGTGATGCCATACAACTCACCGTGTTAGGAGACGTTTATAAAAATTGAATCGAATCAGTGCCGCCTATTACTCGATTGGCATAACGTTCGTGTAAGAGAATTGGGCCAATATATGAGGCTAGCGCCCTTCGTGAAACATTTGAAAGCAACCATGCCCCTAAACTTCCATCTGGAGGATTAGTACGTGATGTCCCAATGCTAACGTTTTGTTTTTTGAAATGTTTCAACAACGCTTGATATCTTTTACCGGATATAAATTCGTGATAGCGACAATTTTTACCAAAAAATATGTCAGTTCCGGTATTAACTGAGCCTGAATATTCAAATTCACTACGGCCTGCCCACGTTCGCAATTTCTTCCTTGGCATGTGTCCTCTTTGTTTATCTTATCACCTTATATAATCCGCGGCCTATTCGTTCAAAATATTCATAGTTGTAGCGCCGCCCTTTAGGGCGACGATTGATTCGTGGGGCTGAAGCCCCACGCTACAGAAGGTCAAACAGGGACTTTTGCTCCCCCTCTATCTTGAGTTTCTCCCCTCCAGCCGCCCGATGAGCGAACCTTATAGGCTCCGGCAGCCGGTACCCCCGACAAGAGGAGAGGATGAACTGAATGGCGGTGGGGAGGTCGATCTTGTGGCCGATGGAGATGTAAACCGGGTGGACCCCTGTTTTGGTGCGGACTACGGCTCCGATTATCTCCTCGCCGTCGTAGAGATGGGCATAAGACCCCGCTTCATTTGGAGACTCGTTGTGGCTGCCCCAGAGGCGGGACTTGGCGCAGCCGATGGAGGGCACGTCGAGGATTACCCCCACGTGGCTGGCGATGCCGAGATGGCGGGGGTGAGCCAGCCCCTGGCCGTCGAAGATGAGTAGATCGGGCTCGCTAGTCAGTTTCTCGTAGGCGGCGAGAATAGCCGGGGCCTCTCGAAAGGCCAGAAGCCCCGGTATGTAGGGCATGGTGACGGGGACCTGGGCCAGACTCTGGTCTAGGGGGCTGAGTTCCGGGTAACTCAAAACGACCACCGCGGCTTTCGCTATCTCCCCCTCCATCCCCACATCCACCCCGGCTACCGTCTTTACATCAATCGGCTCCCAGGTGGTAGATACCTTTTTCCGCAACTCATTTTGTATCCTCTTCCCCTGGGCAGGGGTCACCTCCCAAGGGTGGGGAGAGACGACTTTCATGATAGCCTCGCTTTTACTCTAGCATAGGGGGAAGGCATTTGCAAGGGTTTTGTCCTTAGAGGTTACATTCATCACTTAGCACTTGGCGCATCTATTTGGCTCAGGCGTAGCGTCGCAACGGTCTGCGACGTTTCAGCCGTCCGAGACAGGCTCGGACGCTACTCTACCGGTCGAAGTAGATATTCTTCCCCGTGGCCGAGAGGGGTATCCCCACCACGAAGTCGGCATCGATGAGTCCCATCTCCCGAGCCACTACCCCTGCCCGGTACATAATCCGGTTATCGACATTTAAGAGACTGGCTGTCTTCACCGCTGAGCCGATGGCGATCCCCATATCCAGGAGGCGGTAGGCGCATTGAGGGCCCTTGAATTCCCCTTCTGTGGTGTTGGGTTTGATGCATTTCTCTGAGCCACAGGCGGCGCAGTTGAGGCCCAACACCTGGGCATCCTTGATCCCTATGAGGAGAACAGCCTCCGAACTCCTCACGTTGGCCCCATCCCGGTCGAAATTCTTCTTCCCCGTCCTCTGGCCGAACTCGTACATCTTGGCAGCCAGGGCCTCAAGATCCTCGCCCTCCACGATGGCGGTGACGATGAAGTCTTTGCCCGCCGCTTTGGGGGCCGTCCTGGCGGAGATGGACATCAGTTCTGCTACCAGGGTTAACTGTTTCACGATCCCTCCTTTCTGTTTGACAGCGAGATCTTCTTTTGCTAGGCTAAGCGAAAGTCTCCATTTGTCTTGGAGTTTACTATGGATGCCTCTCAGTTGGCAACTCAGATTGTCATCGGCCTCTCTGTTCTCCTCGTCCTCTGGTACCCTTTTGGGCGGCAGATGAACCGGCGTCGCGGCTTACGGGCTCTTCGATGGCTGAGGGAGGGGATAAGGGCGTACGGGTGTCAAGCATCGGTGAACTGGGTAGGGGCCTCGGCGTTTCAGGTCGGGGTGCAGGGGGCGCTAGGCCCGTTCAAGAGAGTGGGCATGATGGTCCTCCTGGAGTCCAGAGAGATGCTCCTCCTCTGGATAATCAACCGTCTGAGGGGGAAAAGGGATATATTGGTTATCAAAGCGGACCTGCGCCTCAAGCCCAAGACCGATTTAGAAGTGACGCGGCGGGGCTGGAGAGCCGGGAGGGCCCTGAAGGCCCTGGAGAAGGAGGGCTGGACGATCGATAGTTTGAACGGGATGTTCATCGCTCTTAAGAGGGATGCAGAGATCGCTTCCAAGTTGACATCCACGCTTTCGGCTCTTCAACTGGTAAGGCTCTCCTTGAGGAAGAGGTCTCCTCACCTGGTAGCCAATTTCCACCTCATTGGCTTGGGGGGGATGACAGCCGAGAACCTTTTCAATTTTCTAGAGAAGGTGATGGAGATTGTCGGTTAGTGGCACTCCAGGCCACAGATGGTCTCAAACTCTGAACACTCCCCACGGATTCCCTATCGATGGTCGCTTGGTCTCTTGGCCATAGAGGGAACAGCGAAGGCTCTTAGCCGTCTTCCTTTTGGGAAGGCTCTGCAGGCTTTGGTCTTATTTTGGCCTCTTTCCTCTTTCGCAGGGCCGTCCTTGCGCCTACCGCATAGAGGGAGTCAGGCATGACATCTATCACCTCGTTGAACTCTCCAACAGCCTTCCTCTCCTCCCCTGCTCGAAGGTAGGCTAACCCCAAGTTATAACGGCAAGCCGCCTCGTGCTTGGGGCTAAGCGTACCTAACGACTTGGCGCCAAGGACCCCCTCCAAGACCTCGATGGCCTCCTTGAATTTACCTTGGCGTAGGTGTGTGACACCATAGTTGATGAGCACAATCAAGCGAGTGACCGCATCGGGCCGGAGGCGTAAAGCAAGTTGAAAGAGGGACTCCGCCACTTGGTGCTTGCCCCGTGTAGAGAGAAGGTTGGCCCCATCCACCAGCAGCCGAGCGCGCATGGAGATGAGATAGACGAGGATGAGGAAGAAAACGGGGTTGATGATCACCCTCAGCGCCCAGGAAAGAAGAAGGGCCAAGCCTGTGAGGATCAGCACCTCTAAAGCGAACTGATTGGAGAGGCCCTCGTGGCGCAGAAGGGATAACCCCCCGAAGACCAGGACAAAGAAAAGGGATATCAGAGGGAGGATCAGATAGGGGTGAACTCCAAAGATTATGGCCCCCTTTGCGCTTTAGGTGAAAAGCCGTTCGGCGGTGCGCTCTAGCATCTCGATGCCCCTCACCTCAGTCTCGAACTGGGGCACTAGAGCCCGCACCATGCCATCGAAGGAGTCCCAGATCTCCTTCATGTAGTTTTCCTGCATCCTCACTCGATTGAGCACAAAC
>Ga0209121_10004632_pt1 | contig 12776 bp, 15 predicted proteins | sample Cruoilmetagenom3_FD_187292 | JGI IMG/M metagenome (GOLD analysis project Ga0209121, IMG submission 187292) | Oil polluted marine microbial communities from Coal Oil Point, Santa Barbara, California, USA - Sample 3 (SPAdes) (version 2) | ecosystem: Environmental > Aquatic > Marine > Oil seeps ... | reverse complement strand
CCCAATGGACAATCGTTTTTAGTGAGATTGCCGGGAACGAGATGGTTTTGAGAGCGAGAGCTTGCATGATTGCCTCCATTAGATTTTGTGTTAAGTTCGCATGAAATCATTTCATGGGTTGATATATGGTGCATGAAGTGAAATAAGTAAAATGAATGATTGTTGAGTAATACATAACGGGTGGTGATATGATTAGAAATCTGGACTTAACAGCATTGCGCTCCTTTGTGACCGTGGCCGAGGCCGGAGGGGTGACCAAAGCGGCATCTCAACTTCACTTGACCCAATCGGCGGTTTCGATGCAGCTTAAACGGCTGGAAGACGCGCTGGGGCAGCCGCTTTTGGTACGCTCCGGGCGTGGCGTGCGGCTTTCGCTACAAGGAGAGCAATTGCTTGGTTATGGGCGACGGATGCTGGCGCTGAATGACGAAGTGTGGTTAAGGATGACCGATGCGCAGTTCGTGGGTGAGGTCAGCTTTGGCGTGCCCGCAGATATTGTATATCCGCATGTACCAAGTGTGTTGAAGCGGTTTGCGCAGTCGTATCCGCGGGTTAAGATCCAACTGATCTCATCTTATACAGGGCATCTGAAAGAGCTTTTGGCTGCCGGAAAGGTGGATATGATTTTGACCACGGAGCATGGCATTGATGCCGGGGGTGAAACCCTGCTGAAAGCGCCATTGATCTGGGTTGGCGGAGAGGGTGGGCAGGCTTGGGAAGAGCGCCCGCTAAAACTGGCATTTGAATCAGCTTGTATCTTCCGGCCTACAGCGCAAAAAGCACTTTCGGATGCAGGGATTGACTGGGATGTGGTAGTGACATCAGACTCGACCCGCACAATTGAAGCCAGTGTATCAGCGGATTTGGCGATTCATGCGGGCTTGGCGGGGACAACTTCCCCCCACATGGAAGAGATCTCCCATAATGGGGCGCTACCTGAACTGCCAGATTTTAACATTAATATGTATCTGGCACAGGGCGCACGGCGAGAAATGGCAGAGCGTTTGGCCGGATATGTGCGCCTGGCTTACGGGGTGGAAAATGACATGAAGCTGGCGGTTTAGGTTGCCGCAACCGTGGCGCGCCGCCTCGGGGACATAATCGAACTAAAGCTCGATCAGCCCCCTCGTTGGCGCGGGTCCTGCCTGCGGCAGGGCCGGTGTTACTTCAAGCCGATCAGTCTATCGACCGAGAGCGGGCCGCCGCCACGGGAAAAGAGCACCATAAGGATTGCGAACCAGAACAGGCGCTGATCCATGATCAAGCTATCAGGGATGCGCTCGAACCATGCGCCGATTGTCGTTTCATCGGCGTGATGGCCGGTAATATCCACAAAGGTTTGCACAGCGACAAAGCCGACCATGCCAAGCGCGGCAAGGCGGGTGAACAGGCCAATCAGGAGCAGGGCGGGCAGAATAAACTCGGCATACGTGCCGGCATAGGCAACGAGTTTGTGAAGCAGGCTGAGCTGGTCCGGATCATAGTCGAGGGCTTCAAATGTAACCGGAAAGATTTGCGCATAGGCATTAAAGCTGATGTCGAAAATGCCGTCCCCTAGCTTGAGGGTGGCCGAGTTCCAGAAATAGACCAACAGGGTTGCGGCAAAGGTGAAGCGGGCCAGTGTCGGCAGGAACCATGGCTCCAGCTTACCAGCGATGCCTCCGAGGATCGTATTGTGCAGGTTCAAAATTGCTTTCATGGGTTTACCCTTCTGTTGTTATTTTGATGAGGAGTTGGGCCTCAAAAAGCCCGCCGAGGTTTTCGGTAAGGTCAAAACCGGGGATGTTTGCGCAAGCTTCAATGGTTTCACCCAGAGATTTACCCGAGGCAAGGCTGCCGAGAAACACAGCCGCCCCGGCCGGAAGCTGATGCAACTCTATTTGGCTATGGGGCCGCGCGATGAGCACATCCTGACCGTTTGGCGGAATATCGATTTCAGGTGAGTCTATGTTTTTCTGCCAGATGGCCAATATGGGGAACGCTGACGAAATAATTTGCAGGCTGGGATGCAAGACGAGATGTGCTGATGTCATTTGCTCTGGCGATAAAGTGGCAAGGGCGGCACCGTCTATCGGGTTGGCGTCAGCGGCGTGGTAGCTGCGGGTGCGGGCTTGCTCTAGGCGGGCGACATCGGGCAGGTAGGCGAGCTTTGCGACCGGAGGAAAGGCTGCCAGGAAATCGGGGAACTCGGGGGCAAAGCGAAACAGGATCGGGGATTGCGGCGGGTGTTGGCGCACAAATACACCGGCCATGGCTTGAAAGAACTTCTCGCCAACCAGTTTTTGCACCACAGGGTAGGCCTCTGCCAATGCGTCGGAGAGCGATGAAACCACGTTGTTGCGATAGACGTTAAAGCGCTTGCCAGCAGGGCGTCCTTTCGGGTCGACCATATCTTCGGGGACAGGGTGCTCGGCATTGAGCAGCGCTTCTGAAAATTCCTTTTGGCTCATGCCGCTGCCTCTAGCGCTCGTGTGGCGCGGTTTGCCTCTGATTCCAGAGTGGCCCAGTCGGGGATCTCGTTATCCCACTCAATGAGGGTCGGCAGGGGGCCAGTGCGGCTCAAGAGTTCGTCCAGCAAGGCCCAGACGGGATTGACCACTTTGTCGTTATGCGAGTCGATCAGAAGCGGCGCGCCGTGGTCGTCGGTATCAACGCGGTGGCCACCTAGATGGAGTTCACCGATATGTTCGACCGGAAAACGGGAGATGTATTCTGAAGGCGAGTATTCCTGATTGGTACCGGAAACAAAAACATTGTTAACGTCGAGCAATAATCGGCAGCCGGTACGGGAGACAACTTCTTCGATAAAGGTGATCTCGTCCATCGTCGAGCTGGCAAAGGCGACGTAGGTTGAAGGGTTTTCTAGCAGCATTTGAACATTGAGCGCGGACTGGACCTCGTCAATGTGTTCGGCAACACGCTTGGCTGTTTCCATCGTGTAAGGCACCGGTAGCAGGTCATTCAAAAAGCCGGTTTCGTGAGTGGACCATGCGAGATGTTCGGAGAATGATGCCGGCTTGAGCCAGCCGATCAGGGATTTCAACCTTGCAAGGTGCTCTTTATCCAGTGGTGTTTCCCCGCCGATTGAAAGGCCAACACCGTGGCAGGAGATCGGGAACGATTCAGCAAGGCGCTTGAGTTGTGCAAGGGGCGGGCCGCCTTCACCCATATAGTTTTCGGCGTGAATTTCGAGCCATTTGACAGCCCCGGGGGTCGCCAGAATGTCAGCCAGATGTTGGGGTTTATAGCCAACCCCTGCGCTTTTGGGCAAATGTGAGATCAGGGGCATGGGAAGCTCTGGTATAAAGGTGGATGTGCCGGGCGGTGCCGGCACATCTTAAGCGATTTATGCAGGCACGTCACGGGCCAGAGCTTCGAGCGAGCCCATGCGCGGTGTGCCGTCAGCTGCAGCTGGCAGTTCAACAGTTTCGCAGGTGCCTTCCGGCACAAGGGTCCAGGCGTTGCCTTGGTAGTCAACGGTGGAAGAGCCAGCGCAGGTTGTGCCCGGGCCAGCGGCGCAGCCGTTTTCACCCGCTAGAGAAACGCCGAAGCATTTAACATTGCCGGCCGCGGACGCTGTGTGCGAGGTGGCCGCAAGCGCAGCGGCTACAGAACCGGCAATGGCGAGACCTTGAAGAACTTTGTTGGACATTTGAATTTCCTTTTGTTGGGTTAAATAATTCACTTTGTCTGTGGAGACACTCAAATGGCTAAACGGTGGCTGGCCAACTTTCCAGTAACAAGACCGTTATATAACGGGCGGGTGAACAATGTTTCATTTCCAATAAAATATACGTGAAATCGCCACTCAACCCATTGGCTGGCGGATTCGCGCTCATGTGCGCTGGTTGTGCGATGACCTCGTTTGGGCTCTGCGTTGGAGATTGTGAATGCGGGTAAGAGTTTCTGCTGTTGGCTACCTTATTGATTTGGGTCAATTCCGGTTGATGAATGTATACAATTGAGTGCTTGTTTGGTTGACCTTGCTAAACGGCGGAGGTAAACCCGATACGACTCTTGTATGCCCCGAGTTGGGGCCAAAATAACATTAGGAGCGTCCGTTGGCAGACCTATTGCGCGAATACCTTCCCATACTCATATTTTTTGGCCTCGCGGTCGTTTTGGCGATCATCTTGACGTTATCGGCCATTATCTTGGCGGTTCGCCACCCGGACCCCGAAAAACTGTCGGCCTATGAATGTGGATTTAACGCGTTTGATGATGCCCGTATGAAGTTTGATGTTCGGTTTTATCTGGTCGCAATCCTCTTCATTATCTTTGACCTTGAGGTTGCATTCCTTTTCCCGTGGGCAACGGCGTTTCAGGATGTCGGGATTTTTGGTTTCTGGTCGATGATGGTGTTTTTGGCGGTGCTGACAATTGGCTTTGCCTATGAGTGGAAAAAGGGAGCGCTGGAATGGTCGTGAGCACGGGTGCCAATTCGGCAGGGGCCGATAAAGAAGTGGCCGTTCAGGCGATCAACAATGAACTGGCCGATAAAGGCTTTTTGCTGACCTCGACCGAAGATGTGATTAACTGGGCACGCACCGGTAGCCTGCACTGGATGACCTTTGGTCTGGCCTGCTGTGCGGTCGAGATGATCCACACCTCGATGCCGCGCTATGACCTTGAACGTTTTGGCACGGCCCCGCGGGCTTCCCCCCGCCAGTCGGACCTGATGATTGTGGCCGGAACGCTGACCAACAAAATGGCACCGGCTTTGCGTAAGGTTTACGACCAGATGCCCGAGCCGCGCTATGTGATCAGCATGGGGTCTTGCGCCAATGGCGGCGGCTATTACCACTATTCTTATTCGGTTGTGCGCGGGTGTGACCGCATTGTGCCAGTGGATGTTTATGTGCCGGGCTGCCCGCCTACGGCAGAAGCCCTGCTTTACGGCATTTTGCAATTGCACCGTAAAATCCGCCGCACCGGCACGATTGCGAGGTAAGTTTTATGAGCGAAATATTAAACGACTTAAAGGGACTTCTCGAGCTGAAACAGCCCGAGGCTGTGCGCCGTGCCGAAATAGTTAACGGAGAGTTGACGGTCTATATAGTACCAGTGGCTATTCCGGGTTTCACCGAGTTTTTGCGCAGTGACATGCAGTGCCGATTCACTCAGATGATTGATGTGACCGCAGTGGATTACCCAGAGCGTAGCAAGCGGTTTGAACTGGTTTATCACTTCCTCTCGATGCGCCACAACATGCGGATCCGCGTGAAGGCCGAGCTTGCCAATGGCGAGATTGCGCCTTCGATTACGTCTATTCACCCATCAGCCAACTGGTTTGAGCGCGAAGTGTTCGACATGTATGGCATCCGCTTTTCCGGCCATCCAGACCTGCGCCGCCTGCTGACCGATTATGGCTTTACCGGCCACCCGCTGCGCAAAGATTTCCCGACCACAGGATACTTGGAAATGCACTATGACGAGGTCGAAAAGCGCTGCGTCTACCGCCCCGTTTCGCTCACCCAAGAATACAGGCAGTTTGACTTCATGTCCCCTTGGGAGGGGGCGGAATACATTCTGCCCGGTGACGAAAAGACGGAAGGCAAAAGCTGATATGAGCGCGCAGACCCTCATATTTTGTGTTGGTGCCACAAAGGCGGGCACCAGTTGGTTGCACCAGTTTTTGCGCAATCATGAGGACTGCTATTTTCGAAACTTCAAAGAACTCCACTATTTTGATTCTCTGGATTTTGGCAAAACGGCTCACTATCAGAAATATCAAGCCACAAGGTTAGCGGGGCTTCGTGAAAAGCTTGAACAGCATCCGCATCGGGATACCAACACTTGGCTTCCAACCCTCATTTCTGACATTGAAACCTGGCTTGCACTTTTTGAGGAGCAAAATGCCGATGATGCCGCCTATCTAGGCTATGTTGGTTACGGTACCAAAGATGCGAAGATCGTAGGGGATATAACGCCCGCCTATGGGCAAGTGTCGAGCGAAATGCTGCGCCGTATGTCTAGCTTGTGCGAGGATGTGAAGTTCATTTTCATCCTGCGTGATCCGGTTGAGCGGTTGTGGTCCAGCATGCGGATGACCGCCGCCCGGCAGGGCGATGCGGCTATGGAAACATGTGTAGCAGAGTACCTGAACGATCAAAATGACAAGCTTAGCGCATCATCTGACTACAAGAGTATGTTGAAGCGGATGCAAGCGGCAATTCCGCGTGAAAACCTGCATCTCGAATTTTACGAACACATGTTTACCCAAGACGCGGTAGACCGGATTTGTGAATTTTTGGAGATAAAACCCTCATCTGCCGCGTTTGATAAAGTGGTGCACAAGGGTAAGAAAATGGAACTTCCGTCTGTTCTTCGGGTGGAGTTCGAAAGCAAATTGAAACCGCAATATAGCTTCATTGAGGACTATATGGGCGGTTTGCCGTCTGAGTGGACTGAAAAAATGGTGAATGCATAATGGATGGTACGAGAAACTATAACGACCTGCCTGAAAAGAAAACGGTTCGCAATTTCAGCCTCAATTTCGGCCCCCAGCATCCGAGCGCGCACGGTGTGCTACGCATGGTGCTGGAGCTTGACGGCGAGATCGTAGAGCGGGCTGACCCCCATGTGGGCCTGCTGCACCGTGGCACCGAAAAGCTGATGGAAAGCCGGACCTACCTGCAAAACATCCCGTATTTTGACCGGCTTGACTATGTGTCTCCGATGAATCAGGAACATGCGTTTTGTCTGGCAATTGAAAAGCTGACGGGGGCGGAAGTGCCGCGCCGTGCGCAGTTGATCCGCATTATGTTCTCTGAAATCGGGCGGATTTTGAACCACCTGATGAACGTCGGCTCGCAAGCCATGGACGTGGGCGCGCTAACGCCCAACCTCTGGGGCTTTGATGAGCGCGAAAAGCTGATGATCTTTTATGAGCGGGCTTGTGGCGCACGCTTGCACGCCAACTATTTCCGCCCCGGTGGGGTGCACCAAGACCTGCCTCAAAAGCTGGTGGATGATATTGATGCCTGGGCCGTGGCCTTCCCGCCAGTGCTGGATGATATGGCGAACTTGCTGACCGAAAACCGGATTTTCAAGCAGCGGAACGTGGATATAGGGGTATTGACCGAGCAGGAAGCGCTCGATTACGCGATGACCGGTGTGATGCTTCGCTCTGCCGGTGTTGCATGGGATTTGCGCCGTGCGCAGCCCTATGAGTGTTATGACGAGTTCGAGTTTCAGATTCCGGTAGGAAACAACGGCGACTGCTATGACCGCTATTTGATGCGGATGGCTGAAATGCGTGAAAGCGTAAAAATCGTCCGTCAGGCTGTGGTTAAGCTGAACGAATGCAAAGGTGAAGATGTGCTGGCGCGGGGCAAGCTCACGCCGCCCAAACGTGCCGATATGAAGACCTCCATGGAGGCGCTCATCCATCACTTCAAGCTTTATACCGAGGGTTTTCATGTGCCAGCGGGTGAGACCTATGCCGCGGTCGAAGCGCCGAAAGGCGAGTTTGGGGTTTACCTGATCGCGGATGGCTCAAACCGCCCCTATAAGGTGAAAATTCGCGCGCCCGGTTACGCACATTTAGCGGCGATGGACCATATGGGCACCGGCCATCAGCTTGCGGATATTGCTGCGCTGATCGGCTCGATGGATGTGGTGTTCGGCGAAATTGACAGGTGATTAAAGGAAATTTTGAACTAAGAATTTGACTCAACGCGTATATTGGAACAGGGGATAGTGATGAAAACGATAGCAATGGTTTCGGGAAGCATGTTGGCTTTGCTGACAAGCTCGGCTATGGCGCAATCGCTTGACCCTGTCAGGATAGAAATGTTCCGCTCCATACTTGAGGGGAACAACTGCGTGTTGACCGAGGCACAAGCGAGCAATATCTTGCCACGCTTTGATTTCGAGCGCGATGAAACCCGCGCGATTGTCGGGGCATTGGTAGCGGCTGGTGAAGTGCGACTGGATGGCAATACGCTAAACTTGGTTGATGGAAGCTGTGGATCGGATGATCCGGTGGCTGATTTGCTCGGCCAGCGCGATGTGCAGCAGTTTATTGCAGTTATGGCCGAAAATGGCTGTGCGATGACCGAAACCGAAGGTGAAGAGATTTTCACAGCTCGGGGCATTGGTAAAGATCAGGTCGGCGCAATTATTGGCCCGATGATCCAGAACGGCATGGCGACTTTTGATGCGGGACAAGGTTTGCTGAGCGTAAGCAGCGCTTACTGTTCTCCGGCACCAGTGGTTGTAGAAGTGCAGCCAATCGAGGTTGTTCCTACACCAACACCTACACCTACACCGATGGATATTTCTGCTCAATTATTGGCAGTATTTAATGCCGAAGGATGTTCGATCCCGGTCGCCAATGCCAATGCTGCCTTTACCGAAGGGGGATTGACCCTCCAAGAAGCGCTCTCCGGCGTTGGGGTGTTTATTGCCAGCGGCCAAATAACTATGGGCGCACAAGGAGAATTTATTGCTGACTCTTCCATTTGCGGTGCGGCTCAAGGGCAGGCAGTCGTAAATACGCCAGTCACCCCGACACCGATAGAGCCGGTTTCGCCTGTGAGTGAACCGGTTTCTGAAGTTACGGAAAACGACGGTTCTCCCGAGGGAATATTCTATTCGATTATGGCTCAAAATGGTTGTGTTTTGGCAGAAGAAACCGCACGAGAGCTGTTTCCGGCAGCGGGCCTGCGGATGGATCAGGTATATTTGATCACAGATGCTCTGATAGAATCCGGAGAAGCAAACATATCTGGTGGCGGGGCGGAACTGGTTGTAAGCAGTGCACGCTGTGCGCAAAGCGATACGCCAGCAACGCCGGTAGCGCCGGTGGCGGTAACCCAAACGCCAACCGTAACTGAAACACCATCCCCAACACCGGTAGCTCCGGTGGTTGTGGATGCAAGCGACCCGCGCGCTGGATTGATGGCGATGCTGGCTGCCAATAATTGCGAAGTAACCCAAGGAAATGCCGCCGCGCTGATCGGCGCAGCCGGGCTTGAATTTGGCCCGTCGATGCAACTCCTGAGCCAGATGATGGCAGATGGCACTGCAACAACGCCCGATAACGGGCAAACCCTGCTGGTTGGACCACCGCTATGTGTTGCCAGCACGGCCGAACCCCAAACACCACGTGAGGTGTTTATTAACCTGATCAAGCAAAACAATTGCAGCATCACAGCGGCTGAGTTCAGCACGCTGCTGCCGGTAGATGGCCTAGACGCCTCTGCCGCTTTTGCGATGATTTCCGATTTGGAGGCCGAAGGGGTGATCACCCTGCCGGCCACCCGAGATGTTGTAACCCTTAGTGCGGAGAATTGCCGGTAATGCTACGCCGTCTTCACCCAGAACAGCCTGACAGTTTTTCTTTCACCGATGCGAACCTCGCATGGGCGCTCGAACAGATCAAAAAATACCCCGACGGACGACAGGCTTCAGCCGTGATTCCGCTTTTGTGGCGGGCACAGGAGCAAGAGGGCTGGCTGAGCAAAGCCGCGCTTGAAAAAGTGGCCGACATCCTGGACATGGCCTATATCCGTGTGCTGGAAGTGGCGACTTTCTACTTTATGTTCCAGCTTCGCCCAGTTGGCGAGGTGGCGCATATCCAGATTTGCGGGACAACTTCGTGCATGCTGTGTGGGTCGGAAGATCTGATTGCGGTCTGTAAAGAAGTGATCAACGAAAAGCCGTTTGACACGAGCGCTGACGGGAAGCTGAGCTGGGAAGAAGTGGAATGCCTCGGTGCTTGCACCAATGCGCCAATGGCGCAAATCGGCAAAGATTATTACGAGGACCTCACCGCCGAGGGATTTCGCGAATTGCTTGAGGTTTTCCGCCAAGGCGATGTACCAAAGCCAGGCCCGCAAAATGGCCGTTTTGCCGCGGAGCCGCTTGGCGGAGCCACGAGTTTGAAAGATAAAGCGGGTGAAGCGAACAACGGTTCTGTGGCACTGGCAACCTCGATCGGTGATACGGTTAAACGTATTGACGGAAACGAAGTGCCCCTGTGGGAAGCACCTTTTCCGGTGGCCAAAATGGAAGACAAACCGCTTCCCAAACCCGTCAAACCAAAACGGATTATCAAACCAGCCGTGAATAAGCCAAAGCCGGAGGCCGTTGAGCCTTCTGCCGCTACGGATCAGGATAAACCCGCTTTGTTAACCGAGGCGCGCGAGGGCAAGCCGGATGATCTTAAAAAGATCAAAGGTGTTGGTCCGAAATTGGAAAAAGAATTGAATAATGCCGGTGTTTATCACTTTGACCAGATCGCGGCGTGGTCCGAAAAAGAAGTTGCATGGGCAGATGAGCATCTGGTCAGTTTCAAAGGGCGGGTGAGCCGCGACAATTGGGTCAGCCAAGCCAAAGAGCTGGCAACTTAGTAGAGGAACGAGCTTCAACCGAGGAGAAAGAATATGAAAAAACACTATTCAACAGATAATGAATGCCTGCTGACAGGAAGTTTATGGGCGCTGATTGTGGCGGTGATCGTTGGTGGATTTTCGCTATTTTTTCTTGACGCGTGGCCGGCCATTATTCTGACTGTGGTTCTTTTTGTTATTGGATTTATTATCGCCTATTTCATGTGCAAAACCCGCACGGTAGGTCGCAACCAAGTAACAGAAAGCGCCGTTGCGATGGCACGCGCTGAAATGGGGATGCCGCATCCTCCAGAAATTGAAGGTCTGGACGATGAGCCAACTCCTGAACCAGAGCCGGAGCCCGAGCCGGAGGCGGCGCCTGCACATGTTGAACATGATGAAGACGTTGGTGAAGGCGAAGCCAAGCCAGAACTATTGACCGAAGCCCGTGGCGGGCAAGCCGATGATCTTAAAAAGATCAAAGGTGTCGGGCCGAAACTGGAAAAAGAATTAAACAACGCTGGCGTTTATCACTTCGATCAAATCGCTGGCTGGAGTGCCGAAGAAGTCGCATGGGCTGACCAGCATTTGGTGAGCTTCAAAGGCCGGGTTAGCCGGGATAGCTGGGTCGATCAAGCCAAAGAATTGGCCAAAAATTAACCGGCAGGGGCAGCCCTGCTGACAAAAAGGAAAGCGCATGAGCCGCGACGAAAACCAACGCAAACAGACGAGGCTGGCATCTTATGTGATGCTCGCATCGGTGGTTGTGTTTATGGGCGGCTCGTGGCTTGGCAAGCTTTTGGGCCTGCCAGTTCGCTTTGCTTTTTTGATAGATTTCATCGCCTTGGCAGGCTTTGCCTTTGCGATGATCGTATTATTCAGGGTCTGGCGTTCGCGCCAGCAAGACGGAGAGTAGCATGCTCAAGGATAAAGACCGGATTTTCACAAATCTATACGGCATGGAAGACCGCTCGCTTAAGGGCGCAAAGTCTCGTGGCGCGTGGGATGGCACCGGTGATTATATCAAAAACGGTCGCGACTGGATTGTCGAGCAGGTTAAAGCCTCGGGCCTTCGCGGGCGCGGCGGGGCTGGTTTTCCGACTGGCTTGAAATGGTCGTTTATGCCCAAGGAAAGCGACGGTCGCCCGAGCTACCTCGTGGTGAATGCGGACGAATCCGAGCCCGGCACCTGTAAAGACCGCGAGATCATGCGCCATGATCCGCACACGCTGGTTGAGGGCTGCCTGATTGCCGGTTTCGGCATGGGCGCACATGCGGGCTATATCTATATTCGCGGTGAGTTTATCCGCGAGCGCGAGGCGCTTCAGGTCGCGATTGACGAGGCATATGCAGATGGGCTGTTGGGCCGGAATGCAGCCAATTCAGGCTGGGATTTTGACCTGTATCTCGTGCATGGCGCAGGCGCTTATATTTGCGGTGAAGAAACCGCGCTGCTGGAGAGCCTTGAGGGCCGCAAAGGTATGCCGCGCATGAAGCCGCCATTCCCTGCGGGAGTTGGGCTTTATGGCGCGCCGACCACGGTGAATAACGTTGAATCGATTGCGGTTGTGCCAACAATTTTGCGTCGTGGGGCCGATTGGTTTGCCGGTATGGGCCGCCCCAATAATGCGGGTACCAAGCTGTTTGGCATATCCGGCCATGTGGTTGCGCCTTGTGTTGTGGAGGAAGAAATGTCTATCCCTCTGCGCGAGTTGTTAGACAAGCATTGCGGGGGTGTGCGTGGCGGTTGGAAAAACCTGAAAGCGGTGATCCCTGGCGGCTCCTCGGTGCCGCTGCTTCCGGCGGATATCTGCGATGAAGCGATCATGGATTTTGACTGGCTGCGCGAGCAGCGCTCGGGCCTTGGTACCGCAGCGGTGATCGTGATGGACCAGTCAACCGACGTGATCAAAGCCATTTGGCGGTTGAGCAAGTTTTATAAGCATGAAAGCTGCGGGCAATGCACCCCGTGCCGCGAAGGCACCGGCTGGATGATGCGGGTGATGGACCGCTTGGTAACCGGAGAGGCGGAGGTCGAAGAAATCGACATGCTGCTGGATGTAACCAAACAGGTGGAAGGCCACACGATCTGTGCGCTGGGCGATGCGGCGGCATGGCCGATCCAAGGGCTGGTGCGGCATTTCAGGAATGAAATCGAAGATCGAATTAAATATCAGAAAACGGGCCGCGTAAGCTCGATTGCGGCGGAGTAAGCCATGTCTGACCTCAAAAAAATCGTCATTGATGGCAATGAAGTCGAAGTAGATGGCGCAATGACCATCCTACAGGCAGCCGAGGTAGCCGGAATCGAGATTCCGCGTTTTTGCTACCATGAGCGCCTTTCCATTGCTGGTAACTGCCGCATGTGTCTGGTCGAAGTTGTGGGCGGCCCGCCCAAGCCAGCCGCGAGCTGTGCGATGCAGGTGCGGGATTTGCGCC
>Ga0209121_10004631_pt1 | contig 12776 bp, 12 predicted proteins | sample Cruoilmetagenom3_FD_187292 | JGI IMG/M metagenome (GOLD analysis project Ga0209121, IMG submission 187292) | Oil polluted marine microbial communities from Coal Oil Point, Santa Barbara, California, USA - Sample 3 (SPAdes) (version 2) | ecosystem: Environmental > Aquatic > Marine > Oil seeps ... | reverse complement strand
CATAAAAACAATTACTTGACGTTCATTCTTTAATAAGATGGTCTGGATTCGGTCTTTTAACTCTTCTAAATTGGCATTTGATAATAGTTTTCCAATTTCCTTTACTAATTCTGGTCTAGCGAAAAATGATCCAACGAAAGGTAAATTTTTACCAATCCAATTTCCAGTAGCTTCTTTTTTTGTGTCGAGTTTTTCTTCAAGACTTTCTGCTAGGAGATGAAAAAAGCTTTCTATTAACTGATCTTCTGTTGAGAATCGCCATGGATTAAAATTGATAAGTACAAAATCTGTTTTCTTGTTTAATGTATTGCTAATAAAATTTATTAAAGTCGTTTTACCTTCTCCCCATTTTCCATATATTGCTACAACAATATTTGAGCGGTCCACTCTATTAATTAGTGTCTCAACGATTCTTTCAGCAAAAGCCTGCCTTCCAAACGCATCATCCTTTGAATCAGATAAAGGAGTATCAGTTGAATACGATAACGCTGATTCGTTCTGTTCCATTCCTATTTCTCCCACTAGTCCCTATTTTATTTATATAGTTTCACTTAAGGTGAAAATTTATTCTTCAAAACCGACCTTGTTTTTCTCATAATAAGTGCAATTAATTATACATAATAACTATTTCTTTAATTTCTCCCCCTCTAATCCACACCCATAAACCGCAGCATTACCTCAAACACCTCGGTGTTCTCATGCAGCCCAATAAAGGCCTCGGCGCCGTCGCCCAGGGCCGTGACCGGCACGTGGGCATAGGTGTGGTCCCCGGAATGCCAGGTGAGCCAGAAGTCGGTCCCGCTGGGCGTCTGGAACGGCCCGCCCTCGTCCACCGTGCCGCTCGGGTCATAGTTCACCACCAGCCCGCCGGTCTCGTGGTCGGCGGTGACGATCACCAGCGTGTTCTCGTCCCCCTCGGCCGCCGCCACCCCCACTGCCACGGCCGTGTCAAAGGCGATCACGTCATCAATCACGTTCTGCGATTCGTGGAAGTGGCTGGCAATGTCGATCATCGCGCCCTCCACCATCAGGAAATAGCCGTTGTGGTTCTGCTCCAAGATGGCGAGCGCCGCGGCGGTCATCTCCGCCAGCGTGGGGGAATAGGGCCGGTCCATGTTCTCATCGGCAAACAGCCCCAGCACTTTGGCGTCCGCGGCCGGGTCCATCGCGGCCAAACCCGCCGCGTCGCAGAGCGTGACATAGCCTGCGGCCTGCGCTTCTTCGATCAGGTTGCGCCCGTCGGTGCGGTTGCCCTGCTCGGGGTAGCAGCCCGTTTCGCCCAATGGCAGAAAGTCATCCTCGCCCCCGCCCAGAATCACGTCCACGCCGTGTTCCAGGTACTGGGCCGCGATCTCCTCCCGCATACTGCTCACGGTGACATGCGCAGCAAAGGGCGCCGGGGTGGCATCGGTGACAAATTTATCCGAAACCAGGCCCACTGACATCCCCTGCGCCTGGGCGATCTCCAGAATAGAGACGAGCGAATTGCCCTCCGGGTCCATGCCGATCCGTTCAATATCGGTCAGTACGCCGGTGGCCATGGCGGTGGCCGAGGCGCCCGAATCGGGCGGGGTGCCGCCGTAGGATTCGGTGATCAACCAGCCGGAGACCGGCAGCGAATTCATCGCCAGCGTGCGAACCTCGCCCACCGCGTAATACTGCCCGGCCCGGCGGTGTTCCGCGCCCATCCCATCCCCGATGAAGAGCATGATCCGGGGCCGCTCGCGGGGCGTGGCGGTGGCTGTGGGCGAGGCTGTCTCGGTGGGCGCGACGGTCGCGGTGGCCGTTTGCACTTCCGAGGTGACGGTCGCGGTTATTTCAGGCGTGGGCGAAACGCATCCTGAGAGGATCAGGGTTAGCAGAAGCAATAGGGTGAGTTTTTTCATTTCAATCCTGAGGGCTGCAGTAGATGTTGATCAGCGCATTAATGTCGGCCAGATCGCTAGTCTCCCACACATCATAGCTGCGGTCGTTCAGCAGGGCGTAGTCCGCACCAAACATGTCATTGAAGATCAGCCGGAACACATTCACCAGTGAAACGCCGTCATAAAAGCCAGCCGTTTCGGGGTCTGTCCCCTGCATGTAGATTGCGAAGAGGTTTTCGAAGCGTTCCTCGATCGGCCGCCCCTTGACCACCGCGCCATGATCGCCCATGACGAGGATGATCGGCGGCTTATCCGATTTGGCGATGATCTGCTCGAGGATGTCCGGCAGGTTGGAATCGATATATTCGACCGATTCAACATAATCCTCAGGGGTGATCATCTTGGTGTCGTTAAATGAGCCATCCGCATGGAACACAAAGGGGTCATGCGTGACCAGCAGGTGGGTATAGACGAATTTATTTCCCACTATCTCCAGTTCCGGCAGCTTGGGCAGGGTATCCAGCGCGTAAAGCGTATCGCGATAGTGCCGCAGATAGAGGTTGTCGTCAAAGTGATAGACCCATGAAGCCGGGAAGACGCCCGGCATATCAATCAGGAGTCGCAGGATGGAGGTATCCACAACCAGCCGCTCAAATTCGGTGATGCTGCCGGTGAAGGTCCCCTCGCGGGCATAGCGGATGTCGTTATTGATATTGAAATGGGCAAAAACGAAATTCTGAAAGGTGATCGTCTGGTAATCGTGGTCGCTGAGGATCTGGAAAACGGTGCTTTCATCCAGAGGCGGGAGCACCAGGTGATCGCTCTCTACATAGAGGTGGTGGAGATAGTCCAGCCCAAACATCGAAGCGGTTGAGAGATAGGTGATCGGATAGTTCGAGGTGGAGCAATCCGCCACCCAAAAGCCGAGATCCTCAAGCTGATCGACAAATCCGGAATTATCCAGTCCATAAGCGTCCATAAGCACATCCGACCGCGAATGCCCATCCACCAGGATCAAATAGATATCCGGCAGGTTGGCGATGCTCTCCGCTGAAAGCTGGGAGGCTTGCGGCGCACTGTCGTTCTGCGACACCGCCTCGGTGGTGGAGACCTTGTATTCATAGATCCCGATGGTGACCACCAGGTAAGCAATGATCGCCAAGACGCCCAGTTCAAAAGCGGAATTCAGACCCCGGGCATCCCTTACTTTGAAGATGATCAGCCCGGCAATCAACAGGTAGAGCGCAAACACGCCCGGCAGCAGCCAGCGATGTTCCACCGCCAAACCGGAACGTGCCCCCAGCATCAAATACAGATTGCCATAGAACAGCAGCAGGAAAATTAAAATCCCGGAGAGCAGCCCCGCTTTGATCGGATCCCTGAGGAGCAGAAAATAGAGCAGGTAGAAAACCACCGTAACAGCCAGCGTGATGAGCAGCGGGCGGTAGAGTGCGGCGAGATTGACGAAGTCGATGTTGTTTTGCGCGAGGGAAAGGATGGGAAATACCGCTAATAATATGGGTGTGAGATATTCATACCACTTTGCTTTGTTCACCTGTAAGTCCTTATGCGCTGGTGAGGTTCAGACTGAAAATTATTATACTGGCAGACCCGTTTCACTTCAAATAGCCCCTTGGGAGGGTTTTACAGATTGCATCCTTATTGCAAATCATCGCTCATGGGAGCATTCTGGTGATAAGGATCCTGCCTGAGCCACTCTTGCAGCATCAAACCCCAAATAACAACTATTCCCCATTAGAAGTGAAGCTATGTCCAGTGGAATGAATTTAACAGTAACCCAACAAACAGAACTGATGGATGTCCTCAAAAACCGGTTCGAGGCTAATATGTCCCGCCACGCTGGTCTCACCTGGGCCGATGTGCAGGCCAGGCTGGCGGCCCATCCGCAGAAATTATGGTCGCTGAATGAGATGGAGCGCACCGGCGGTGAACCGGATGTGGTTGGTCAGGACACGGAGACTGGCGAAGTCCTTTTCTATGACTGCGCGGCGGAAAGCCCCGAAGGGCGCAGAGCGCTCTGTTATGACCAGGCCGCCCTGGAAGCCCGTAAGAAAAACAAGCCAGCGGGCAGCGCCATGGGTATGGCAGCTGATATGGGGGTTGAGCTATTGACCGAAGCTGAATACCGGGCATTGCAGAATTTGGGCGAATTTGACCTCAAAACCTCCAGCTGGGTGCTGACCCCACCCAAAGTCCGCGATCTGGGCGGCGCCCTGTTCTGTGACCGCCGCTTCGACACCGTCTTTGTTTATCACAATGGCGCGGAATCTTATTACAGTGCGCGGGGGTTCCGCTCCTCACTGAGAGTTTAGGTCGTCCTGGTATATCTGGTAATCCGTCCGGCGGATAAATGGAAACCTCCGGTTCTGGATTAACAGCCTAGGCATTTTCCAGCTTATTTAGAGCAGCCACTTTTTTCTGGTCGCGGCGGAGCCTGGCAAGGGCAATCTCACGCGCGGCCAGCGGCACCTTGCTGACCTCCCGCTCAGTGCAGAGCGCTAGCAGGTAGGCCAGCGAACACTTCTCCAAAACGGCCACGTTGTGAACTGCCCTTTCCATATCCTGCCCAAAGACCAAAGCGCCATGATTTTTCATCATGAAGGCGTTATTGTGATTTTGGACATGCTTCGCAATGGTCTTCCTCAGTGCCTTTGTGCCGGATTGGGCATAGGGGATGATCTCCACGCTCCGGCCGAGAAACAGGACCTGTTCATCAAACAGGGCGGGGATCGGCGCATCAATCAGAGCCAGCGCGCTGGCGTAGACCTGGTGCGTGTGGATAATGGCGTTCACGTCCGGCCGCACCTGGTAGATCGCGCAGTGCATCCCCGTCTCAATAGAGGGTTTATGCTCTCCCGCGAGGGGGGTAAGATCATAATCAAGGACGCAGACATCCTCAGGCGTCAACTGCAGGTAATCAAAATTAGAAGGGGTGATGGCAAAAGCATCCTGTCCCACAATGCGCACCGAGACGTTGCCCCCGGTCGCCATCAAAAAGCCCTTTTGGACCAGGTCCTGAGTAGTCTGGACAATCATTTTCTGTGCTGCCTGAATGGATCCCATTTTCGCCTCCGGAATAGAATATCACCTAGAAATTATAGTAGAGCAGCTTTACACTGTCGAGGCTCTGCCATGTGATAGCGTCAGTGGCATGGGACTCATAGCATAAATTGAATCCTGTTTTTACTCAAATCTGATGCCCGCCGCTGAGATAATGAATATAATAGGGTTGGCAGGATTTCCTGGATAGGCAAGTTTTTACAATTCCTTAGATCCCGCATTGTAGCCAAAGCTTACGAGAGGATTGGACCCGCATGACAATCTCATCTGCTGAACGAAGGATCAGGGCAGGGATGCCCTTCGTCCGCTTCATGCAAAATATTCTTCCGCTTTCCTTATCAAACCGGTTAAATCGAATCGGTGTCTCACGGGTTCAGCTGGATTCCGGTGTGGTTCGTGAGGCTGTGAACGCCGATTGCGTGTCTTGTGAGTGGATCATCCCGCCGAACAACAGATCGGATCAGGTGCTGCTATATATTCATGGGGGCGGCTTCGTTTTCGGACAAACCCCTCTGCACCTGCAAATGGGAAGCTATCTGGCTAAAAAAAAGGGTTTCCGAATCCTGATGGTGGATTATCGCACGGCCCCTGACCACCCCTTTCCAGCCGCTTTAGATGATTGTGTAACAGCCTATCTTTGGTTAACAAAGCAAGGGTTCTCAGCGCAAAACATGGTAATCGCAGGCGATTCGGCTGGCGGGAATCTGACACTTTCCACGCTGCTCAAATTGCGGAAAGATGGTCATCCACTCCCCTCGGCCGCAATCTGTCTCTCGCCCGTCACCGATCTGACCCCGGAAGCCCACCGACGCGAAGGGTTTCAAGATATACTCTTACCCCCCAAAGCGATAAAATTTTATGCCCAGGCATATCTGGGGAATAACGACCCGCACAATCCCCTCATCTCCCCCGTTTTAGGGGATTTAAGAGGCCTGCCGCCGATGTTAATTTTTACCGGAGATGAAGAAATTCTCCGTGAGGATGCCATCCATTTTGCTCAATTGGCAGAAACCGCGGGAGTTGACGTACGGCTGGAAATATACCCTCGCATGTGGCACGTCTGGCAGTTATTTTTATCTTTGCCCGAAGCCACCCAGTCACTGGATGATATGGCCGAATTTTGTAAAGACCATTTGACTGCGGATTAGAAAGATAACATCCAAATAATTTCAACCTTGGGTGTTTAACAATAAAAACCGCTCAGGAAATTCCTGGGCGGTTCGTGTACCCTCGGTGCGACTCGAACGCACAACCTACTGCTCCGCAAGCAGTTGCTCTATCCATTAAGCTACGAGGGCTTTCTTACAGGCGTTAAATTCTAGTCCATATCACCCAACAGGTCAAGGTTCATCCAAATCGTTCACCAGCGTGCCGACGGCCTCACCGCGCAATGCGTTGGGCAGTGCTTCCACATCCCACAAATTGAGCACCAGGATGGGAAGTTTGTTTTCCATGCAGAGTGAGACAGCTGTACTGTCCATCACTTGCAATCGGCGGTTCAGCGTGTCAATATAGGTCAGATGGTCGAACTTCTTGGCCTCGGGGAACTTCACCGGGTCCTTATCAAAGACGCCGTCCACCTTGGTGGCTTTAATTACCACATCCGCACCGATCTCCATAGCGCGCAGAGCAGCAGCCGTATCCGTGGAGAAATAGGGATTGCCTGTGCCGCCGCCAAAGATGACGACCCGGTCCTTTTCCAGGTGACGGATCGCCCGGCGCCGGATGTAGGGCTCAGCAACGGAACGCATCTCGATGGCCGACTGCACCCGGGTTTCCACTTCCACCCGCTCCAGCGCATCCATCAGGGCCAGAGCATTCATCACAGTCGCCAGCATGCCCATATAGTCCGCCGTTGCCCGGTCCATCCCGGCATGTTTGCCGCGGCTGCCACGCCAAAGGTTTCCAGCGCCAATCACGATGGCGACATCCACGCCCATCTCATGCACAGATTTGACTCGCTCAGCGATATCATTGGCCTTGGTAGGGTCAATCCCGGTACCACCTTCCCCAGCCAGAGCTTCGCCGCTCAGCTTCAGCAGGATCCGCCGGTAGCTCAATCCATTTTTATATTTATCCATAACACCTCCGCATTCCGATTCTGATTGGATAGAAATAAGGCCAACCTGTTGGCTGGCCTCGGTGTTATTAATCTTCTTCTTCTTCAGCTTCCGCTTCGCCGGATTCTTCACCCAGCGCCCAGCGGACAAACCGCCGGACGACAACTTTCTCGCCCAACTTGACAACCTGCTCATTGATCAGGTCCTGAACGGTTTTGCTGCCATCCCGGATGTAAGCCTGGTTAAGCAGGACCGTTTCCTCTTTATATTTCTTGAGGTAACCTTCAACAATCTTGGGGATGATCTTCTCGGGCTTACCCTCTTCGGCTGCCCGGGCCTCTGCAATGGCACTCTCGTGTTCGAGCGCTTCAGCGGGAATCTCTTCCTCGGTCAGGTAGAGCGGGTTGGCGGCCGCGATCTGCAGCGCCAGTTCGTGAGCCAGCTCACGGAAGCCCTCGGAACGACCAACGAAGTCGGTCTCACAGTTGATTTCAACCATAACCGCCATTTGGCCATCACCATGGGTATAAACTTCGATCACACCTTCAGAAGCCTCACGGCCAGCGCGTTTGGCAGCCTTGGCCAAACCCTTTTCACGCAGAAGGTCGCCGGCTTTTTCAAAATCGCCATCTGCCTCTCGCAGGGCAGAGCGACAATCGAGAATGCCACAACCGGTGGCTTCTCGCAGTTCCTTGATCATTTCAGTCGTAATTTCCATCTTAACTTTTCTTTCCTGTCTCTTATACTCTCAAATGATTATAGCCTAGGCCTCTTCGGCGCTGTCATCTTCTTCGGCTTCTTCAGTTTCTTCAACTTCCTCAGCCTCTTCCAATTCCTCTTCAGCTTCTTCTTCCGCTTTTTCAGGGACTTCAGAACCGCCAGACTGGGTTTCAGGCTCTTCAGCTTCTACAGCCTCTTCGCCTTCATCTTCGTCTTCATCTTCATCTTCATCATCAGCCTTGGCTTTTTTGCCGGTGCCCATATGCTTCAAGGTTGATTCGCCCAACAGAGCTTCATCTTCCAGTTCTTCATCTTCGGTAAAGCGGCTGACTTCGGCGGGCATGGTAACATCAACCATCTCATCTTCATCGGCTTCCTTACCGCGGATGGTCATACCTTCCATCACTGCATCAGCAATCTTGCCAACCAGCAATTTGATGGCGCGGATAGCATCATCATTCGATGGGATCACATAATCCACATCTTTCGGATCGCAATTGGTATCTACCAGAGCGACCACCGGGATACCCTTGACATTGGCTTCATGTACGGACGTATCTTCGCGGTTGATATCAACCACAAAGAGGATCTCCGGCAGCCCTTTCATATTGCGAATACCGGAAAGGCGTTTCTCCAGACGGGCGATCTCGCGTTCGATCATCAGGCCTTCTTTTTTGGTCAGAAGGTTGATCTCGCCGCTATCGCGCAGCCGTTCCAACCGTTCAAGTTCAAAGATCCGTTTTTGGATCGTGAACCAGTTGGTCAGCGTACCACCGAGCCAGCGTTCGGTGACGTAGGGCATTCCACAGCGGGTGGCCTGCTCAGCAATCGTGTCCTGTGCCTGGCGTTTGGTGCCAACAAAAAGAATTGTTCCACCACCAGCAACGGTATCGCGGATGAAATCATAGGAATCATCCAGCAGTTTGACGGTTTGCTGAAGATCAATGATATGGATGCCATTGCGTTCAGTAAAGATATACTGACGCATCTTAGGATTCCATTTATTGGTCCTGTGACCAAAGTGGACACCGCTTTCGAGAAGCGCTTTCATTGTTACAACGGGTGACATGCGAATATACTCCTTTGCGTTTTAGCCTCCGCCTCTTTTTGCTCGTCCCTAACCCATTATATGGGCACGCAGGACAAATCCAGAGGCGTGTGAAATAGTCTGTCAAACGGTCTGACAGCCGAATTAGTATATCATATCGAAGATAAAAAGGGAATAGGACAACCTCTCGCCTAAAACAAAATTTGCTATTTTCCATAAAAGAAGTTGAGGCTACCTTTTACAGGTAGCCTCTGGTAAAACGGGAACGGGATTAATAACTTCTAAAATAAAAAACTGGCATATAATACTTAGCCTTTGGCAAGATCAAGATATTGACTCGTGCAATATCCCCAGCTAAATCATGGATATCAATACATTGGTAATCAAAATAATCCAAACCGTTATAATTCGGATCTGCTGTAAAAATCAGATTCGGTGGTAGCCATGGTAAAGATCCATGGTTGGGGGTTGTGACCAGGACATAACTAAAATCATCTTCGTCCTCATCGTAGCAAGAGACGGTAAATTCAACCGAATCCCCTTGTTCAACTTCAATATCATTCGGCAACGCGACTGGCGGGTCGTTCACATCGGTGACATCTATGGTGAACACCTCATCATAGAATTTTCCGCCCGCATCAGTCACTCGGATTTTAATTGAATAGGTCGATTTCACTTCATAATTAAAAACCAACTGTGTCTGCAGAACATCTCCGATGATTGAAAAGCTGAGATTGTCGGGATAAGTGACAACATCAACCAGGCTGTATGTGAAACTATCTCCAGTGTCCGGATCCGATGCGCTCAATGTCCCCACCATGGTTCCCACGGGTTCGTTCTCGGGAATAGAGTTATTTGAAAGCGTAATATCGAACGGTGCGCAGGATTCAGTCGAGACGGTTCCATCAACGACCGTGAATGGAATCTCAAACGCGTTCGGCCAATCCACCAACATACTATTCACAGGATCAATCGTGATATCTGTGCTCAGATTCCAGGTCACCGCTTCGAAGGTGATCAGGATCAAATCGCCGGTGCCCGATTTCGGTGTCATTGAGAAACTAGCGTCATTCTGCTGGGCCATCCCAAAAACAATTTTCCCATTGACATTATCAATTTCATTGGTTGGCTCATAGAAGGCACTTTCCAAAGCATCATCCAGAAAACCGCCATTGACGACCTCGGTGATTTGAATGGCTGCCGGGTCAAATCCTATCTCCAAATGATACCCTGTCAGATTAACGACATCCTGTACCCGGATTGCAATAATCTGGTTCGAGCAAGTCTGAACCGTTGAACTTAACGGTTCAACGAAAATCACCGTTTCCGGCAACGCCTGGGAGTAACCGCTTTTCGGCAGGTTTAAAAATAACAGGAATAAAACGACAACAATCCCAATTTTGAGTCTACGCCCCATCCTTAAGTTCCCTTCTTTATAAACTGCTTCATTTACGCGTTCTCACCTGGTAAAAGACCAGGAATACAGCACCTGCAATAATCGGCAGCAATACCCACCAGTATTTAAGCAGATTAAATCCAGACTGCGTCTCGGAAGCCCCGGCTTCAGGTTGATCCTGATCCACATTAGCACTTTCACCAGTATTCAGCCCTACACCTGTTTCAGCGCTTGTTTCCACTTTTGCCTCAGCCGTAGCTGTTGGCGTGATTGTCGGGGTTGGTGTGGGCTGCGCTGTTGGAATCATTACGGCTTCATCAGGATCTTGCACAGGAATGGGCGTGGACTCTGCCGGCACATAACTCTCCACAACCTCAATGGAGGCACCGCTTGGCTCCACCGGGATTGCCTCGCCTGTTCGACTGGCTAATTCCAAAAACATCACTGCAAGCTCACTCGTCCCGACATTGATCCCTTGCAAATAAATCACCAAAACCACGCCGCTGCCAGTTTTCCCCTCGCTGGGGTTTACCTGCGTCATCACAAAGTGGATGATTCCATTGTTGTTATCAACCGTGTTATAAAGCACGAGCCCGGCATCCAGGAAGGTGCCGATTGCCACCTGAATCCCATCCATATTAGGGTCGGCATCTTCGACCTGCAAAATGGCTGGATCAAATTGAATTTCAATATCCATTGCGTAAAGGTCTTCTACATCCCTGATTTCCACAGGAACTTCGATGATCTCCCCTGGGGCCACAGCATTGGAATCAAATACACCGCCCTTTGCACCACCAGCAGATTGAGCCTGGACTGTTGTGAAGCATTGTCCACCTAAAACAGATAGACCAATTAAAGACAATAAAATGATAAAACTAAATTTCCTCATAGCAGGTAATCGTTGTCCTTTCGTTTTTTGTTTCGACGGACAAGGGCAATGAAAAGAATCCCTTCCAATAGCAATGCCCCGATAAGAAAAGCCCAAACTAAGCGAGTTAACCTTTCTTCCCGGGTCTGTGCCCTCTCTGTGAGTTTATTTACTGTATTGACAATAAAATTATTTCCATTTACTTCAGGTGTTGACTCGTTTTTCTCAGCATCCGTGCCAATGACCTCTATTACCTCCTCAGTCGAATCCGGCTCCAAGGTCGGGCTGGGTTGAGCGTCCACAGCCGTCGGGTTATTGTTATTCGGTACACGAGTGGCCGTCGAGGTGTTGGTCGGCACCGTATCCGGCGCACTGGTTTTGGTGACCGTCGGGGTCTTCGTAGTGGTGGCGGTCGGCGTCCTGGTCTGCGTGACCGTCGGGGTCGCTGTCGCTGTTGCGGTTGAGGTGGCTGTCGCTGTGGGTGTCGAGCTGGGGCTCTGGTCCAGAACCACCGTCAGCGAACCATTCTCGGTTGTGGGGTAAGTTTTTTGTCCCGTTGAATCAGCGAAAATGGCCTCAGTGATATTAATGTTCGAGCTTCCTTCGCCAACGCCCAGGAAGGTCAGCTTCATCAAAACGCCATCACCCGAAACTGCTGGCTGGGCAATTTGGGTCGCCGCCACCCGCAGCGTGCCGGGTTGGTTTGACTGATAGACCACCGCCAGGCTGTTCAGGTAAGTGCCTTTCTCCCATTTGGACAGGGAGAGAATCGCGGGGTCATAGGTCACCGTCACATCAAAAGCGTTGACATTGACGCCGCCCGACACCCAAAGCGATAGCTGCACCTCATTCCCCAGGCCCACATTGGCCGATGCAGGCGAGACGGAAAGAACCGTTCCACCCTGAGCCTGGGCAATATCACAAGAAAAGAATAAGGCCATAACCGCAACTACCAGTAACAGACCTGCCGCACTTACCTTGATTAACATTTTCCAAAATTTACTTGTCAAAATCATCCAATAATTTCCAATTTTTATAAATTCATAATAACGACTTGCCCATCACTAATAATTCATCAAATCGCCCAATGACCAATCATGCCAGCCAGATCAATGGAGAAACACAGGAATAAAAGCGTCATAGCCAGGCTCCGCATCGCCAATTTGGACGTCGCCATCCTGAGATGTGTAGGGGAGGTCGGCGACATTCGGCCAATCCGTAAGTACCGATTCCTTATCTATTGTTAAGTAAGTATATTTCTCATCCAATTTGGCGGTAAAGGTTATTGTAAATAGAACGCCATCCTCAGATGTCGGTTCATGTGGTGATTGTTGAGACGCTGCACATTGCACAACACCTGTCTCAATTTCTTCACAACGAACTGGCATATCGGGAAATAACAATTCTCCATAGTCTGCTGAATTAAATGTGAGATATGCTGAATCATAATTTACTAAGACATCATAAGCATATAGATTCACAACATCCTTGACCCATACCTCAACTGTGAATGGAAGGCCTGGTTCCACCTGCGTGACCGGTGGATTCACATAAATCACGGTCCCGGTTTGCGCGGCGGCGCTGCCATTTAAAGGCAATAATGCCAGGAATATCAGGCCAAAAAAGAGAAAGCGCCGCATTTTTTTCATAAGAAATAAATCCAACTAATGCCAGGATGCAGGCTGGGACTTACATCCCAGCCTGCAAATTTACACACTATCTATTGATCAAATTAGGG
>Ga0209121_10004630_pt1 | contig 12779 bp, 15 predicted proteins | sample Cruoilmetagenom3_FD_187292 | JGI IMG/M metagenome (GOLD analysis project Ga0209121, IMG submission 187292) | Oil polluted marine microbial communities from Coal Oil Point, Santa Barbara, California, USA - Sample 3 (SPAdes) (version 2) | ecosystem: Environmental > Aquatic > Marine > Oil seeps ... | reverse complement strand
GCAGGCAAATCATAGCACTCCTTGAGTGGTTAGGTTTTCCCTATTTTCAGGGCGTTCTCTGTTTTTACATACCCACATATGGAAATAGGATGCAGTATCACTTAAGATTGTTATTCGCAAATAAAAACGTCATGGTAGATTCGCGAATGACACAATTCGACTGGTCATGGGTTTCCACCAAGACACACCTGTTCTAAGGCTACCTGATTATCCTCTCTTCTTGAGCAAAGGCAGCAATTTACAAGTGCTTTTACGATACATGTCATAGCCAGTCGTATACATCGTCAGGCGTTTTTCCACTATGTGAATGTTGATAAACAAGAACAGGGCTTTGGTCACAAGGCTACTTAGGCACAAAAACCACAGTTCTGGATGATGCGACTTATCATCCCAAACCAAGATATCCATGCATCGAAAAAAATAAAATTCGTTATTAGCGAAAAATAAAGGTTAAGATGAACCCCGCTAGAAAGCCGCCAACATGGGCCAGGTAAGCCACGCCCCCCGTTTGCGTCGCACTGGCGAAGGAGCCCAGGCTGTTGAATAACTGCAGCAAGAACCAGGCACCGATCACCAGGAAAGCAGGTACATAGATCACCCGGAATATCAAAAGCACCCGAACATAACGGGTGGGGAAAAGCAGGATATAGGCACCCAGCACGCCGGCAATCGCCCCGGACGCCCCCAGGATCGGGATGGTGGAGTTGAATGTAAAGATCGTTTGGGCGATGGTGGCCGCGATCCCGCTGAACAAATAAAAAACCAGAAACCAGAAGTGACCAAATCGACTTTCAACGTTGTCCGCAAAGATCAATAGATACAGCATATTGCCCAACAAGTGCGCCAGGCCGGCATGCAAAAACATGGCGGTAAACAAGGTGACAAGATTCCCAAGTGGGTCAGCGATGAAGCGGTTGGGGATAAAAGCCCAGGTTGTGATGAAGGCTTCACCGCCGCGCATCTCAAGGAAAAAAAAGATCAGGTTGATGATCAGCAGGCCGTAGGTGACCAGCGGGAAAAGTTTTCGATCTCGATTATCATCGCCAAGCGGCAGCAAGACTTGCTCCTTAATCTAATGAACGGCACCCTTCAGTCGATATCTAGAAACTGCAGGCTACATCCCATCGCCAGGTACGGTGTAACTCTGCCCGGAACTCTGCAGCAAACGCGGATTGACGCGGCCCATCCATTTCTCTGGCAGGTACAGCTTCTGGAAATCGCCGTATTGTTCATATAATTCGTGAGCATCACGTGTCGCCAGCATGGTCCAGCGCACCCCCTCTTCGTCAAGGACCTTGAGGATGGTTTCTGTCAGCCACTTCCCCAAGCCTTGCCCCTGGTAATCTTCCAGAATGAAGACATCGCACAGGTAAGCGAAAAGAGTGTAATCCGTCACCACCCGGGCAAAACCAATTTGATTGCCGTCATCATAGACCCCGAAACACAGAGAATGCTTGATCGATTTCTCGGTCATCTCACGCGTGCGGCCGCTGGTCCAGTAGGCGTCTTCAGCCATATAGCGGTGGATGACATCAATTTGCAGGTCTTCCTGATCCGTACTGATGCGAAAGGTACCTCTTTTCACTTCTACCATGACAGCTCCTATCCAATGGGATTACTATTTCATTTTACTGCAGAATTTTCGCGTTTCATATAGTTATTTGCTGATTCCATAGTGAGAAACCCACCATACCGTCCATAAAGTTGGTGCGCATCGCGGGTAGCCAGGATGGTGCGCTTGATCCCCAGCTGGTCAACATAGCGGCACACCGTCCGCACCAGCCATTTGCCCAATCCCTGCCCCCGCTGTGCCTGGGAGACAAACACGTCCGCCAACCAGGCAAAGGTCGCCCGGTCCGTCACCAGACGGGCGAAAGCCACCTGTTTGCCCCGGTGATAAATTCCGAAACACACCGAATGCTGAATCGATCGGTGAATGACCACGGCAGAGCGTCCCGCAGCCCAATAGGATTCCCCGGATAAGTACGCTTCGATCACATCGATCTGCAAACGCTCTTTATCCGTGCTCAATACGTAGTCGCCGCGCGTTTCTTCAATCAACCCATTCTCCGGCAGGTAGGGTTGGTCAAGATCAAAATCTTCTGGAAGCGGTTTGATATGGTCCTTAATCAGGATCCCCGCTTGATAAACGAAATGATAGCACTGCGGCGCTTCACCAGCCAGGATTCTGGGCAGGAACACGTGGATGTTATCGACCACTTCTGGCGAAGAGCAGGCCCACTCCGCTGAGACCCATGCCAGGTCACCCTCATGGTTGCTGATAAAATCCCGGTGGGGCACCTCTGCCGTGAAGATGACCAAACCGCCGGGGGGAATCTCAAAGCCTTCCCAGGTCAGCAGCCCGGCAAAGCGGGCATCGTCCAGTTGATATCCCGTTTCTTCCCTGACCTCGCGGATCACAGCCTCTTGCGGGGTTTCCCCGGGTTCAATATGACCGCCGACGCCGTTCCACAGCCCCTGGTTGGGCGGGAAGCGGCGGTGCAGCATAAGGATGTCGTCACCGCAGCGCAAAAAACACAGGGTCAGGCTCGGCATGCTCCTCATATCAAAACTTCCCGAAGTTCTGCGGGGTGTGTTGCGGTGATTTGCAGATCGCACATCCCATGCCAGGCCGTGAATTCTATCAAGGTCTTCCTGAGCGCCTCAACCAGGTCCTTGTCAAGCACCACCCAGGGTTCCAAAATAATCTTCTTGATCTCCATGCCTTTCGCTTTGCGATGTGCCTTGGGGTCCAACCTCCCCACCAGGCGCCCACCATGTAAAATTGGCAAACAAAAATAACCGTACTGGCGGTCTTTGGCTGGCGTATAGGCTTCCAGGCGGTAATCGAAATCAAATAAGACTTTTGTGCGTTCCCGGTCGGAGACGAGGGGATCAAAGGGTGATAAAAACGTTGTATGGCTGGGTTCAACATCATCCTGGGCACATGCCGTCACCAGCGGAAGCTGGTCCAGGTGAACGTATGCCGGCTTATCCCAACCTTCAACCTCACCTTTAAGTATGCGTCCGGATTTCACAAGGTTCGCTAGAATCTCTCCCAAGCCCGTCTTCAACAGCTGATAATACGGCGCGATCCAATCCTCATAAGCAACACCCAATGCTTTCACAGCCCTGATCACGAGTTCTTCTAGGGCCGCAGGAGCATCCAGGGTATCCGCATCATCCCAATCCGGCAGCACGCGCTCCCGTAGGTCAAAATAGCGGCGGAAGTTTTCCCGGAAGGGCACCATAAGCTCCCCCGCCGCGAACATACGCTGCAGGGCTAATTTCTCTTGTTTGACATCACCCCAGCCGGTAGAAATCGTTTCAGATTCAAAATCCGCAGAACTCACCGGGCCTTTTTCCGCAACCACAGATCGCACATGACTGATGATATCCGGGTATCTATCCCCCCATTTTTTCCAGTTGTTGCCGGTTCGCGGGTCAGACAGAATCCTGCCCCGGAAAATACTGAAATCTTCGATAGGGATGTAGCACAGGGCATGAGCATAATATTCGAACAGCTGTCCCTCACGATGCACTTCATCCAACCAGGCTGGGTCATAATCGCCCAAGCGGCTCCATAAGACCAGGTGCTGGCTGCGGCGCACCGCCTGGATGGTATCGATCTGCAGGTAGCCCATGCGCTGGATGGCAGCCGTCACGTCCCGCTTCTTGGCTGGTGCTGTCGGTGGGGAGTCCAAACCTTGGGCTGATATCAGAGCCTTGCGAACTGTATTTAGTGACAGCAGCATTAAGTCGGTCTCCCAGCATCGCCCGGAGTTTTTTCACTGTGCTGTGATGCCTTGATCAGGGCTTCACCCAGCTGACGCGCTTCCCCCGGCGTCAGGTACAGGTTGGTCTCCCCAGCACGCAAAAGCTGTTCTGCAGGCGCGCAGCGCTCCACAATCGAGATACAGATATTATCTTCCAGGTCCTGGTCCTCACATTCATAGAAAATATCGATTTGTAAGGTCCCCTCCAACAGGGAAATGGACATCGGAAAACTCCTCCAAAACAGGGTCCACGGTTTGGGCTTGCACAAATCATATCATTAATCCGGTCAGAAGCGGGTAAACTAGCCGGCAAACCTCCATGATGATCCTCACTAAAAAATAAATATTGCCAGAAAATACAAAAATCCGCCTTAAATCATGCGCTAATGTGAAAGTTGATAGTTTCTGAGAGACTCAATTCGGTATACTCATGCTTGAAATTTAGAAAATGTATCAAAACATCTCTTAAGGAGCATGTCATATGGAAGTTCCACGCCATTGGCGATTAAAAAAACAGCGTTATGCCCTGGTGGGTGAAGTTTGCCCCCACTGCCACACCAAAATTTTCCCACCACGTGATGTTTGCCCGGAATGCGGCGGCGAGGCAAAAACTGCCTATACCTTCAGCGGCAAGGGTGAGGTATATTCTTTCACCCGCATGGACAACGCCCCGGCGGGCTTTGAACAGCAAGCGCCCTATACCGTGGCACTGATCAAATTAGACGAAGGACCCATTGTCACCGCCCAGCTGACCGACCTTGGGGAGGAAAACGTGCAGATTGGCATGCCGGTCGAAATGGTGACACGCAAACTGCGCTCAGACACAGACGAACGCGGCATCATTGTTTACGGCTACAAGTTCCGCCCGGTGATGGCGGGATAATCCGCACAATTAAGCGAGTTATTACAGAGACGCTGCAAGCAGCGTCTCTTTTTGATTTAACGGCGAATCAGCTCCGCAAAACCAGTAAATCATCCAATGATCATGTTGTGGAATTACAACGAATTTTCCCTCAGAAAAGCCAGCACCTCATCCATTTTGCAGAAAGCCAGGGCGGTCACCGTATCCGCCCCGCCGTAATAGATCGCAATCCGCCCGGTCGGCTCATCGTACAGGGCAGCGCAGGGGAAGGCTACGTTGGGGACATCCCCCACATTCTCATACAGACGCTGCGGGGAAAGCAAATAAGGCTCCCCGCGGCGGATCACCTTCCAGGGTTCCTCCAAGTCCAGCAACGCTGCGCCAAAGCTGTAAACAAAGCCGTTGCACGAGGTCAGCACGCCATGGTAGAACAGCAGCCAGCCTTCGGGCGTCTCGATGGGCACCGGTCCGGCGCCGATCTTGGTGCTCTGCCAGCCGCCAGCCACGCCCATCACGTAGCGGTGCTCGCCCCAGTGGACCATGTCCGTGCTCTGGCTGAGGAAGATGTCGCCAAATGGTGTGTGGCCGTTGTCACTCGGCCGGCTCAGCATCACATACTTGCCGCGAATTTTGCGCGGGAACAACACGCCGTTGCGGTTGAAGGGCAGCAGGCCATTCTCCAGAAAGGTAAAGGTTTCAAAGTCAAAAGTGTAGCCGATGCCGATCGTTGGGCCGTGATAGCCGTTGCACCAGGTGACGTAATAGCGGTCCTCCAGCCAGACCACGCGCGGGTCGTAGCGGTATTCAAAGCGGCTCAGCTCAGGGTCAGGGTACCCCCAGTCGATCGGTTCGTTATCAATCTGCCAGTCAATGCCGTTCTCACTGAAGCCGCGGTGGATGTTCATCTCTCGCTGGCGATTGTCGCAGCGGAACACGCCGGCGAACCTGCCCTCAAAGCGCACCACGGCGCTGTTGAAAATACTGTTGGAAGAGGGAATCAAGTCACGGGGGATGATCGGGTTTTTAGAATAACGCCAAACGACGTTGTATTCCGCCTCGGGGCGGCCTTCCCAGGGAATATTGGGCAAGGCGGATGATGGCATGCGAACCTCCAAGATTTAATGGATGTGTCAGGTGTTTTCAGTCAATTATAGCCGCGTTACGTGCTTTAACTTTGCCTCGCCTGGATGAGGACGGGATTATAATGTGACCAAGACAACCCAGAACTGATTGAAGGAGCCAGGAATGGAACAACACGAGGTCAAGCTGAAACCCGGGAGAGAAATCATCCACAAGGGGCCGTTGACCTACCAGCTGGACCAAAAAGGGCGTCCGATCCGCTTCCAGCCCTGGCTGGGGGATGCTTTCGCCTTCCTGTATGATTTTTTCATGACCCGCTCGGTCTTCCCAAGGAAACTCAGGGCAGATATCACCCTGCACGAGCAGATACTGCGCGAGCAGCTAGCAGACTGCCACCAAATTGACGTCCTGGAGCTGGGAACAGGCAGTGGCAGCGCAGCAGGGTTTTTACCCAATGACAACCGCTACGTGGGCACGGACATCAGCACCGGCTTGCTGAGAAAAGCCGCCAAACGCTTCCATCAGGCCGGGTTTCAGGATGCTGCCTTTTACGTCGCCAGCGGGGACGACCTGCCCTTTGCCACCCAGTCCTTTGAGCTGTGCCTGTGCATCCTCTCATTGAACTTCATCGGTAACACGGAAAAGTTATTCACGGGCGTTCACGCAACCCTGCGCCCCAACGGACGCTTCCTATGCTGTGTGCCCATCCCCGAGCGCAACCAGGGGGAAAGCCTGATCCGGGGCACCCTGCTGACCGAAGTTCGGCTGCAGAAGCTCTGCCGGGAAACTGGTTTTGATTACCAGCGCATTGACCGCAAAAACGGCGCACTGCTGTATTTTGATGCTATCAGGAGTGAAAATGAAGTTGATGAACAGGTTGTCTGACCGTACAATGCGCACTGAAACTGAGATGATGGCGCTGATCCTCGACACTTCCCATGAGGATCAGCGCATTTTGGGAAAATCCTCTACGCCATGCAGGTGCTGGATGGAATCCTGCGCCAGCAGCTGATGACCATGCTGACCTGGTGGTTTGGCATCGAAACAAACTTCCAGCGCAACCGCGGAAAGGGGAAAAAATTTCAGGGAAGTTTTATCGCCAAATGCTGGATGCTGCTGTTGGGCACCTTCAGCAATGCTGATATCGCCGCAACCTGGCAGGCTTTGTTCAAGATGACAGCCCTGTTTAAATTAACAGCCGGGGACGTGGCGCAGGTTTCAGGATTCAACTACCCTGAAGTAGAGGACCGCAATGTCAGCCAGTATCTGGAGGATATCCACCGATCAGCAACCTCTTAGAGATCGAAAAATGCGTAACCAACCCGCCGCTACACGGGTTAAAAACAGTAGACATCTCTTGATCTCATGACCAAATTAAATTGACACAACCAATAAGCTGATGTAAAATCGCAAATGAGGAAAGAGGTGGATAAACGAACCGATCAATAATAACCATTTATGAAAGGAGGCAACTTCTCATCAACACTGAATGACCGTCGCAAAGCTGGTTCAACTAACCGGCAATGCAAACCAACCAGAGAGGATGAAGATACCTCTGCTGGGATCCTGAACAATTATTACGTGACCCACATCGATCTGCTGAAGGCGAAACCTGACGGTCATTTCGTCAAGAACATTGTGGGAAACAAACCATCATTTGTCCAAAGGAGACACTATGAAAGGCTTATTCGAAGTTAAGACCCGTACCATTGTTGCCATCGGTATTGGCGCAGCCCTCTTTTTGCTCTTATTCATGTATGTCAAAATTCCCTCACCTGTACCAGAGACCAGTTTCCAAACAGCCTATGGCTTAGGTTCCTTCATGGCAGCGCTTTTCGGCCCCATCGCCGGTGCGTTGATCCAATTCGTGGGCCATGGGCTCAGTGATGCCATTCAGTACGGTTCCCCCTGGTGGAGCTGGGTCATCGCCAGCGGCGTTGCCGGCTTCGTCTTTGGCTTTGCGTTCAAGCGAACCGGTGTGGAAGAAGGCGTTTTCAAAGGAAAAGATATTCTCACCTTCAACATCATCCAGGTCATTGGTAATGTGATTGCCTGGGTGGTCGTGGCGCCAGTGCTGGATATTCTGATCTATCAAGAACCTGTCAACCTGGTCTTCACCCAGGGTCTCACCGCCGCGTTGATGAACATCATCAGCGCCGGGGTATTTGGCACGCTGCTGCTGCTCGCCTATGCCGCCACTCGTCCGGAGAAAGGCAGCCTGAGCAAAGAATAATGCTGGCTGTTACCAAAACGTGATTGGATAACCAACCACAGCGAAAAAATACAGATCAACCAGATGGCTGTTCACCCTGCGGTGACAGCCATCTTTGGTTCCTGGGGTATGATACCCTTTATCCAGGCCGCAAACTTTTTCGATGGGACAACCTCAGCAGCAGCGAGGGTCCGTTTCTTGGTACAATGAGTGCTTACATGGACGACATCGCCTTTTAATTATGAACAAACCTGCTATCATCGAATTCAATGATTTCACTTTCCAGTATTTCAGCCAGGCTGAGCCGACGCTGCATGATATCAACCTGAAAATCTTTGGGGGTGAAAAAATCCTGATCGTGGGCCCCAGCGGCAGCGGGAAAAGCACCCTTGGCTACTGCCTGAACGGGTTGATCCCCTTTTCCTACAAAGGTACCATGACTGGCAAACTGTTTGTCAGGGGGCAGCCCACCACTGAAAAGAACATTTTCGAGTTATCCAAATCTGTTGGCACCGTCCTCCAGGACTCTGACGGTCAATTCGTGGGGCTTACAGCCGGGGAAGATATCGCCTTTGCACTGGAAAACGACAATGTATCCTATGATGAAATGCATCAACGCGTCAAGAAAGTGGCTGAGATGGTTGGGATGGAGAATTTGCTTGCTTCGTCCCCCTTTGAACTGTCCGGCGGCCAGAAACAGCGCACTTCACTGGCAGGGGTGATGGTCAATGACGTCGATATCCTGCTTTTTGACGAGCCCCTGGCAAATCTCGACCCGGCAACCGGCAAGACTGCTATCGAGATCATCGACGACATCCACAACCATTCCGGGAAAACCGTGGTCATCATTGAACACCGCCTGGAAGACGTGCTGCACCGCTTCGTAGATCGTATCCTTGTCCTGAGAGAGGGCCGCATCATCGCTGACATGGACGCTCACGCGCTGGTTTCATCCGACATCCTGATCGAGACGGGCATCCGCGAGCCGCTGTATGTAACAGCCCTTAAGTATGCAGGGGTCAAGGTCACGGAGGGTATCCAGCCCGGTTACATACAGACACTGAAAACCACAGCCTCTAAGGACGCACTGATAGAATGGCACCAAAGCATCCAGCCGCCTGAGCCTCAGCTGGCAAAGCCGTCTGTAATCCGGATGGAAAATGTCACATTCGCATATGACGGCGTCCACCCGGTACTTCAGGACATCAGCTTTGACATCCGAGAGGGTGAAATGGTGTCCCTGGTTGGCAAAAACGGCGCAGGTAAATCGACCTTATCCAAATTACTGTGCGGATTTGAAAAAGTGGGCCAGGGGACAATCTATTACAGAAACCAGGATATCAAAGATAAAACAATCAAAGAACGCGCTGAGCTGATCGGTGTGGTCCTTCAGAATCCAAACCAGATGATCTCAAAACCGATGATATTCGATGAGGTTGCCCTGGGGTTAAACTTCAGGAATGTGGCAGAAGATGAAATCAATGAACGCGTGGAAAAGGCCCTGAGAATTTGCGGTTTGGCACCTTTCAGGAAATGGCCGATATCCGCCCTCAGCTACGGACAAAAAAAACGTGTCACCATCGCGTCCATCCTGGCGATTGGACCCGAAATTCTGATTTTAGACGAACCCACCGCCGGACAGGATTTTCGCCACTATACCGAAATCATGGAATTCCTGGTTGAGATCAATAAACTCGGCGTCACCATCATCCTGATCACCCACGACATGCACCTCATGCTGGAATATACTCCGCGCGCCATCGTCCTCTCGGAAGGACACCTTATCGCGGATACGGCAGCCTCTGTGGTGCTAACTGATGCGGATGTGATCAGGGAAGCTAACCTAAAAGAAACATCATTATATAATCTAGCGCAAATGGTCGGGATTCCCGACGGAACCGGCTTCGTGCAAAGTTTCATCGATTACGAAAGGCGGCTAAAAAACCGATGAAGCCCAAAACAAAACTGTTCTCCTATGACATCGTTGATACGCCAATCCATCGCCTGTCAGGCTTAACCAAGCTAATTTGCTTCCTATTCCTGACCTTTGCAGTGATGTATTCCTATGACATCCGTGTGATCTTGCTGGTAATGGTGTTCTCAATCATCATTTTGATCATCTCGAAGATTAAATTCTCTCAAATCAAGCTGATGGTCGTCTATGTGCTGATATTCATCCTGACAAATGCCGTTATCTCCTTTTTCTTCTCTCCCGAAATGGGTGTCGAAATTTACGGCACACGCCACCCGATCCTCGATTTACCAGGCAAATATGACCTGACCCAGGAACAGCTGCTGTACAGCATAACCAAACTCTTTAAATATGCATCGGTGATCCCCCTGGGGATCATCTTCCTGCTGACGACCAATCCCAGCGAATTTGCATCGTCGCTCAATCGAGTCGGGGTCGGCTACAAGGCAGCATACGCCGTTTCACTGACCCTGCGTTATTTCCCGGACATCCAGCGCGACTACCGGGACATCAGCCTGGCGCAGCAAGCCCGGGGGCTGGAACTTTCCCGCAAGGCAAAGCTGGTTGACCGCGTAAAAAACGGTTTGCTAATCATCATCCCCCTGATCTTTTCATCCCTGGACAGGATTGATCTGATCAGCAATGCTATGGATTTACGCGGCTTTGCGAAAAGCAAAACCCGCACCTGGTACACTGCCCGAAAAATGACTCGGGGCGATTACAGTGCGCTGATTATCTCCGCCTTAATCTTCCTGGGAACCATATCCGTATCCATCTTTATCAACCGCAGCCGCTTTTATAATCCCTTTGTCTAGGAGTGACCTGATGAAGCCTTTATTGGTTCTGCAAACTGATTTCAGTTTCAAGGAAACTGCCGTCTCAGCCATGCACGGGGTGATCAAAAGCGTGGACCGCGAGCTGGAAATCTTTGACGCCACACATGAGATCCCGCAGCATGACACCTGGAGTGCCTCCTACCGGTTGATCCAGGCCATGCCGTTCTGGCCGAAAGGGACTGTTTTTGTATCGGTGGTGGATCCCGGGGTCGGCACGCCCCGCACAGCCTGCGTCGCCCTATCATCAGATGGGTATGTCGTGGTCAGCCCGGACAACGGCTCACTCACCCACCTCAAATACCGCATTGGCATTGATGCTGTGCGTGAAATTGATGAAAGCATCAACCAGTTGAAAGGGAGAAATACAGAGGCCGTCTCCGTATTCCACGGGCGGGACCTTTTCGCCTATTGCGCGGCTAAATTCGCCAGCGGGCAGATTTCTTTTAAAGAGGTAGGCCCCCAGTATCCTGTTGATGAGATCATCATGCACCCAATCGTTGAACCCAAATTTAGCCCAGGAGAGGCTCACGGCATCTTCGAGATGGACGATCCAAATTTTGGTAATTTATGGACCAATATTCCTATCGATCACTTCCTGGATGCAGGTTTTGCTTATGGGGACCACCTGCACTTGGCCATCCGGCATGGGGACCAGATCATGTTCTCGGAAAAGGTTCTGTTTCAACAAACCTTTGGCTTTGTCGACAAAGATAATGTCATCATCTATAACAACGAACTATTGCATGTGGCGGTAGCCGTCAACCAGGGGAATTTCAGCCGCAAGTATAGGATCGGTTATGGGCCGGATTGGTCTATCAACATCACTAAATGAAACTTTTCTGACAATTTTTAACATATCGGGAGTGATGCCATATGCGAATAGGCGCGCGCGTTAACCCATTAGTTACACCGTTGAGTGCAATTGGCTCTCAAAAGTGTATAAGGGTTGTCACAATTAGTAGGAATGGCTTATAATCAAAGCATACATCACAAGAGAGATATTTCGTTATTCTCTTTCAACATCAAGCACATGTTGTATCAGATTAAAACATTTCATAAAGGAGTTTAAAATGGCAAAAATCTTGGATATTGAAGGCATTGGCCCCGTCTACAAACAACGATTGGCAGCAATCGGCATCACCACCACCAATAAGTTGCTCAAGAAGGGTGCCACCCGCAAAGGGCGTAAGGAGCTTGCCCAGAAAACGGATATCAGCGGCAGCCTGATCCTCGAATGGGTCAATCACGCTGATTTGTTCCGCATCAAGGGTGTGGCTGAGGAATATTCCGATCTTCTTGAGGAAGCCGGCGTGGACACCGTCCCCGAACTGGCACAGCGCAACCCGGAAAACTTATATGCCAAGCTGGTAGAAACCAATGACCTGAAGAAACTGGTCCGGCAGCTGCCTTCCCAGCGGCAGGTGGCGGATTGGGTCCAGCAGGCAAAAACCTTGCCGCGGAAGATCCAGTACTGATCCTGCATTAATAAAACCAATCAATCATTAACCCAACTCTCCTGTATGACAGCATGTCACGCAGGGGAGTTGTTGATTAATTCAGACCTGCCCCGCATGGGACAAGAACATGCTGTTATAATCCCCATAAGATTGGCAGCATCAATAACAATACAGGTACCTGCAATGCACAAGTCTCATCGCCACACGCAAATCCTTATCACCTCCACCCTGATGATCATCACCATCCTTTCAGCCTGTTCTCAAGCGGCTGTCCGGACACCCCTGCCCCCCACACACACGCAGCCCCCAATTACAATATCCCCGTCTCCAACGCCGACCCGGGCACCCACCTCCACGTCAACCGCCGCACCCGAGCCCCTGAAGCTTCATCTGGATAGCACCGTCCCATCGGGCTTGCTCGATCAGGAGGCGCTCTCTGGCACCGAGGTCACGGATGACCTCAGCGCGCCGCTATGGTTGGGCGCTGCTGAAGACGCCCCTGAGGGCGAGGTCCTGCTGAGCACGAGCTGGGTGTATGTACTGGCAGCGCCGTTCCCGACCCTGACAGACCAAGCCTCTCAGGA
>Ga0209121_10004629_pt1 | contig 12779 bp, 6 predicted proteins | sample Cruoilmetagenom3_FD_187292 | JGI IMG/M metagenome (GOLD analysis project Ga0209121, IMG submission 187292) | Oil polluted marine microbial communities from Coal Oil Point, Santa Barbara, California, USA - Sample 3 (SPAdes) (version 2) | ecosystem: Environmental > Aquatic > Marine > Oil seeps ... | reverse complement strand
GCGCCTGGTCTTATCCACCACCTTTTGCATCACCGCCTCGACGGCGTCCGCATCGCGGATATCCAGCGGACAGACCAGCGGACAGACCAGCGCCTTGCCCCCGGCCGCGCGGATTTCTTCTGCCACGGCCTCAAGCCGGTCAACGCGGCGGGCACACAGGGCAACGGTTGCCCCCAGTTCGGCCAAACGCAAGGCAAAGCCCCGCCCAATGCCGGTCCCGGCCCCGGTTACAATCGCCGTCTGCCCCGTAAATGAATCAAACCCCTTCATACTGCTCCCCCTTTTTATTGCTCCAGTCAATCTTTTGGCCCGCCTGTTGAATGACGCAATAAGTAGTTCCCATCCGACTATCTAATCGGACCCAGTTCCGGGGCGCATTTGGCCAGAGGCCCAAACTCTTGCCAATTTCCTGGCTGCGAGCCCCAAGAGCGCCGGTACATTCAACATCGTTTGACCTGGTTCCAGCCAAAAAAAGGGCCGGGAGCAGTCATTGTCAAGTATCTTTCTAATGTCTGTTAGAATTCCTGTAGCAAATATTTCTACAACTGAACAACTACCGGCTGGCACCGGTAGGATCGGCGATGTGATTGTTCAGGTACTGAAGTAGGATGTCTTCGGTGATGGCTCCGTTAGTGGTTGAGAAATATCCCCTGAACCGCTGCGGGCTTACCGGAGAGTAAACCGAGAGTTCCACGCGCAAATGCCAAACCTGCTTTGGGTGTCCGATTTCACCCATGTCTCAAGCCGGCAGTTGTTTAAGGGCGCTAGCTGTTTAGTCCCGGTTTGTAGTCAGATGATTGGTCGCTACGGGGCGGTGGATAAACATGACCGAGTTGAGCCAGGCCGGGCGCGTTAACTGGGCGCTGTAATGTGCAGTCGGCCGCGTTTCTTCCCAGGTTTTTTCAAATGTTGACCGGTGCAGGTTGCAAATGTCCACTGCACTGCTAGTTATACCCCTATAACCATGACTGCATCGTTCTTTTGACGCTCAGGCCGCTCTCAGGGAGGTTCCAAAGAAATGGCATCCGGAATTTCTCAATTACCCCGCGCGCCGCTTTGGCTGAGGCTCCTCGCGCTCCTCGCTATGGCATTTGGGGCGATGACGCTGATTTCCGGGGGAACCGTCCTGTTTGGCCCGGCTGAGGCTCAAGAGGCAGCGGGCGACTACATACCTTTTGTTCTCTGGTTCAACTTTCTGGCGGGCTTCCTCTACATAGCTGCCGCAATAGGCATCTGGCTGCGGTGCAATTGGGCGCTTGGTCTGGCTGCATTTATCGCTGTGGCAACGGGTCTGGTCGCTTTGGGGTTCGGATACCAGGTTTTTCAGGGTGCGGCGTATGAGGCACGAACCGTCGGGGCGTTGGCTTTGCGAATTGGCGTTTGGATCGCGATCACCCTGGCGTTAGTGCGTGCAAGGTCGCAGATATGAAGATCCGTAAACCAGCAGAGGACCGGAAAGCCGAGATCGTGCAAACCGCTCTTGCGCTGGCCTTTGAGGCGGGCCCGGAGCGGGTCACAACCGGTATGATTGCGGGCCATCTGGGGCTGACTCAACCTGCAATATACAAACATTTCCCGCGCAAGGATGATATCTGGCAATCGGCGGCATCAATCCTGAGCACACAAATCGTTGAAAATGTTATGCGTGCAAGGGATCCGATCAAGACTCCGATAGACCGCTTGCGGATGCTGGTGCTGGGTCATTTGCAATTGGTTATCATGACACCAGCCCTGCCCGAGTTCGTTGTGGCCCGTGACCTGAACGGCATGCAAAACGCTGTTAGAAATGAGGTCCGGTCCAGCATGACAAAGTTCTTCAATGAACTGTCCGCCATTATCGAAGAAGCGCAAAATGACGGAAGTCTCAGGGCAGATTCGGATGCGATGGATTTGACCGCGCTGGTTTTTGGCGTCATTCAAAGCCTTGTTTTGCGAATGCTGGTGACACGCGATCCATCAATTCTGCAAAAGGACGGCGAAAGATTGTTTGATCTGCAAATGTCGGCTTTAGCGCAAACCGGAGATGGCCAATGAGAAGCCACCTGAAACTGGGTCTGATCACCCTTCCGTTAATCGCTGCTGGCGCGGGGATTCTTGCCTATATGATCGCCACCAGCCCGCCCCCCGAACGCAAGGTCCTGACCGAAAGGGCAACCGCCGTGCGCGCAATCGTGACCCGGAATGCACCATTGGTGCCAACGGTCAAAGGGTTCGGGTTGGCCAGCCCGGCCCACACATTCGAGGCAATCACCCAGGTTGGCGGCATCGTCGAATATGTGAACCCCGATCTTGAAAAAGGGGCAATCCTCCCGGCCGGGTCCGTGCTGCTGCGCTTGTCGCCGGTGGACTTCGATCTGGCCATCGCTCAGGCCCGCGCCAATATCCGCGCGATCGAGGCGGTTCTGGCCGAGCTGGCGATCACCGCGGAAAACCAGACGGCGGCGCTGGCAATCGAGGCCGAGGCGCTGGTACTGAAGGCCCAGGAACTAAACCGCATCGAAACACTGTTTACCGGTGGAACCGTGTCGCAAAGCACGCTGGATTCGGCGCGCACTGCGCATCTGACGCAACGCCAGAAAGTTCTGGCGATTAAAAGCACACTGGCCCTCTTGCCGACCCAGCGCGAGGTGCAGCTGCAACAGATCGCGGTCCAGCAAGCAAATCTTGAAACCGCAAGGCTGAACCTTGCCCGAACTGAACTCACGCTGCCTTTCCCTGCACGGGTCAGTGCGGTTGCGGTAGAGACCGGGCAATATCTGAGCATCGGAAAAACCGCAGCCGAGCTGGACGGAATCGCCATTGCCGAAGTGGTAACCCAGATCCCGGTTGGGGCGATGCGGGACATCTTGCGTTCGGCCCGACCCTTGGCCGGGCCATTGGCCACCGATCCGGCTATGCTGTCCGAGATTTTACACGGGCTGAACCTGAAAGCCGAGGTCCGCCTGCAACTGGGCGACGAGGTTGTGCGCTGGCCTGCAACACTGGACCGTATCAGCGACACGATCGACCAGAAAACAGGAACGGTAGGCGTGATCGTGCAGGTAAATACGGCCTATTCCAGCGCAGAGCCGGGCAAACGGCCGCCGCTGGCAAAGGGCATGTTTGTTGAGGTCGCGCTGCGCGCCGCGCCGGTCTCTGGTATCGCGGTGCCGCGATCGGCGTTGCGGGGTGGTCAGGTTATGATCGCCGATGATGATAACCGGCTGCTACCGGTCCCTGTGGTCCCGTTTCTGGTCCAAGACGGTATCGCGCTGATTACCGAGGGTTTGACTGAAGGCCAGCGGGTGGTGGTCAGTGACCCGGTGCCTGCCGTGCCTGGAATGCTGCTGGAAGTGACCGAGGACATGGATCTGATGGCGCGTCTGACGCGGGAATCGGCAGAATGATCAGGTTCTTCGCTGGCCATCCCACCCTTGCCAACCTGTTGATGATCCTGTTTCTGGCGGCTGGTCTGTTTGTCGCCCCCGGCCTCCTGCGCGAAACCTTTCCACGCGCCGCCCCGAACGAAGTCGAGGTGTCGGTGCCATATCCTGGTGCCCGTCCTGAAGATGTCGAAAGCGCAATTTGCGAGCGGATCGAGAATGCGCTGGACGCAGTGACCGGCATAGACCGCCATTCGTGTGAAGCGCGCGAAGGCTCGGCCCGCTCTGTGGTCAGAATGCTTGAAGGCGGCGATTTTCAGGGTTTCGTGGCGGACGTGAAATCCGAGATCGACGCTATCTCTGAGTTTCCCGACCGTGCCGAGGTGGCGCGGGTCAGATCGCTGGGTCAGACCGATTTTGTCGCCTCGGTGGCCGTCACCGGCCCCACAACCAGGCCGGAACTGAAAGATTATGCCGAGGAAATACGTAGGCGGATGCTGCGCTGGGGTGGCATCCCCAAGGTTGATATCGAAGGATTTGCAACACTGGAATTGCAGGTCGACCTGCACCCGCAGGCGCTGCATCAGTTTGGCGTTTCGGTTTCCGATGTTGCGCGCGTGCTCGAAACCGCCAGCCTGGACCTGCCAGCGGGCAATTTGCAGACCTCGACCGAAACCCTGTTGATCCGGATCGCCGAGGAACGCCGAAGTGCCGGTGATCTGGCGGATCTGATCGTTCGGTCTTCGACCAATGGCGGACAGGTGCGGCTGGGTGATATTGCCGATGTGACACGGCGTTTCGAACATGACGACGATGCGGTACTGTTTGATGGCCAACCGGCCGCGATCCTCAACATCACCAAAACCCGCAGCGAGGATGTGTTGCTGGTTATCGACGCACTGCAGGCGTTTCTGTACGCCGAGCGGACGACAGCGCCGCCCGGCGTGACCATGGAGATCACCTCAGATGGTGCATCGGTTGTGCGCGACCGCCTGAATCTGGTGATCGTCAACGGCCTTCAGGGGTTGGCGCTGGTATTCGCAGTGCTGTGGCTGTTCTTCGGCTTTCGCTTTGCCTTCTGGGTGGCGATGGGTCTGCCGGTCTCTTTTATGGGCGGCGTTGCCCTGATGGGGCTGGTCGGCTTTTCACTCAACCTTATGACCACGCTTGGCCTGCTGATCGTGATCGGGCTGTTGATGGATGACGCCATCGTCATCGCCGAAAACATCGCCCGGATGCGTGAAAAGGGCGCTAGCGCCATGGACGCGGCTGTCAAAGGGGCGACACAGGTCTTCCCCAACGTGCTGGCCTCGTTTGCGACTACGGCGATGATCTTCGGATCACTTGCCTTTCTGTCCGGCGATCTTGGCGCGGTGCTGCGGGTGGTGCCGGTGGTGATGCTGTTCGTGCTGTCGGTGTCGCTGATCGAGGCGTTTCTGATCCTGCCCCGCCACCTGATCCACAGCCTTGAAGCCCCGCACAAAACCGGCGGTGTCCGGGGGCGGGTGGATGCGGCGCTCGTATGGATACGGGAACGGGCGGTCGGGCCGCTGGCCGATCTGGCCATTCGCTGGCGCTATGGTGTTGCAGGTCTTTCGATTGCCGCCCTGCTGGTGGCCGTCAGCATGATCGCCGGGGGGCACCTGAAATTCAACGCATTCCCTGAACTTGACGGCGACACGATCGTTGCGCGGGTATTGCTGCCACAGGGCACACCGCTGGCCCGCACCAAAGAGGTTGTTGCCCAGCTTGAAGACGGGCTTGCCTATGTCAACGCCACCCTGTCCCCGGGCCAGCCCAAAGGCCACGATCTGATCCGCCATGTCACGGTGTTTCACGGGGTGAACCGCGATGCGTTTGAAACCGGTGCCCATGTGGCCACGGTCAGTGTCGACTTACTGCCGTCTGCTGAAAGAGCCAGCCGCCCGGACGAGATCATGCAAGCGTGGCGCGACACCATCGGGCAAGTGCCGGACGTGGTGAGCCTTATCTACGCCGAATCCAATATCGGCCCGGCGGGTGTGGCCATCGACATGCGCCTGAAGGGCGATGACCTGGGCCAGCTCAAATCGGCCTCGACCCAGTTGCAGGACTGGATCTGGCAGTATCAGGGGGTCACATCGGTGCAGGATGATCTGCGCCCCGGAAAACGCGAATTGCAGGTCACGCTGAAAGACGCCGCCGGGCCAATGGGGATCACCGCCGCGATGATCGCCGACCAGCTGCGCGCCGCCTATACTGGTGCCACCATCAGCGAAATGCAGATCGGCGGCAGCGTCATCGAGGTGACGGCCCGGATCGACTCACCCGAGGCCGACAGTTTTCGCGCCTTTGACGATTTCATCATTGCAGGCGTGGACGGATCAAACGTGCCACTGGGCGTGGTGGCGCGAATTGAAACCGACCGGGGCGTCAGCCGCATCAACCGCCAGGATGGGGTTCGTACCGTCACGGTTCAGGGCGCAATCGACACAAGGACCGCCAATGCCAGCGCCATCGTCGCAGATACGCTTGCGCGGTTCGTCCCCGATCTGTTGGCCCGTCACCCCGGCGTTATCCTTGACGTCGAAGGCCAGAATGCCGAGGCGGGCAAGACCCGCGCCTCGATGATGAAAGGCTTTGTAATTGGGCTCATCGGCGTGTTTCTTCTGCTGAGCTTCCTGTTCCGGTCCTATGTTGAACCAATTGTCGTGATGATGGTCATTCCATTTTCACTGACCGGAGCGATTTTCGGGCATATGGCGATGGGGTTGAATTTCTCTATGCCCAGCATGCTGGGATTTGTGGCCCTTGCCGGCGTTGTGGTGAACAATTCGATCCTTCTGGTCGATTTCATCAAACATGAAAGCGATGGTTCGCAACCGGCCGCCGCCGCGGCAGGACAAGCGGTCCGCACCCGGTTCCGGGCCGTCTTCCTGACCACCACCACGACAGCCGTTGGTCTATTGCCCATTCTGACAGAGACGAATCTACAGGCGCAGATCCTGATCCCGTTGGTTGCCAGCCTTGTGTTCGGACTGGCCGCGGCCAGTCTGATTGTTCTATTTTCACTTCCCGCTATCTATGTGATCCTGGACGATCTGGGCCTGAGCACTTTGGCACGCAGACGGCGGGCAAAACAGGTAAGTTCCCAGACTGGATGAAAATTGAAGTGGTCCCATATTTTCGGACAGGTTTTCAGCGTTTCTAAGGTGTATCGGGTCTAGGTTTCATGCTGCATGGGATTCTGCGACTTTGTTGCACCAGTAGTATGCCAACAAGGCTGAGCCGGAAAGACCTTGAAACGGCTCAGAATGTAAGTTTTGCCCCAAAGATCAGAGTATGCGACGTGACGCCGGCATCTGAAATCACCGTTGGCGTGATCAACGGCACAAACCCGTCATTATACAGGTACTCTGCGCCGATTTTCACGTGCTTGGTAACATCCACCTCAAGCCCCAGAATGACCTGATCCATCTTTTCCCACTGGGTGCCGGACGCGCCCTGCGTGCCCCGACTGGCGGATAGGGAATAAACTGCGGGTCTGCCAATCAGATTGGACCGGTAACGCCCCTGCAATGTGACCGCAGTTACCTTGTGACCAGTGGCCGGCCAGGCATTGGCGGTCTGGGTAAACTCGCCCATCACGTCGAAATTTTCACCGCTGAGCGTAACATTGGCATCGTAAGCACCGTTCCAGACACGGTTATTCCCGGTGCTGGGCGGGTGATACGCAATGGCACTGTCATAAATTGTGCCCCGCAGGTAGCCGACACCGAGTTTCAGCCTCATGCCGTTGCCTAAATCCAGCCGATGCGAGCCGTTCACGGCAAAGTTATCGTAATCACCGTCATTGTCCGTACTGCTGACAACCCTCAGTCCTCGATGTGCCGGAATGAGGGACAGCGCAAGCTCTGTCCGGTCCGTCAGGTAGCCCAGTTCGATCAGGGGATCCTCGGTCTGGGCCCAGAAATAATGGCCGCTGTGACTGTGCGTAAACGGGGCATAAGTCGCAAAATCGCCGAAATTGACGGTTTTTCGACCAATTGCAAGGTAGACCGGTGCGCGGTTCAGATCACCGATGGCGATCCAGTATTTACGCAATTGGGTGGAATCCTGTCCCGGGTATTCGACCTCGGTATATTCGCCCTGGATAAAGGCAGTAACCATCGGCAGGGCCAGAGTTGCGTTCAGCGACACGTCGTTGACGACACCGTAAGTGTCGGACGTTCCTGCGGCGTGGCTTGGGGGCAGCCTGGACAGGATCGGGAATTTGCCCGCAGTGTTGGTGTGTTCGGAAATGACCGTTCCCGTGAAACGCCCCCCCAGATAAAGCCGGTTGGTTTGCAGAATGCCAGACTGTCGGGCTCTGAGGGCAAGCGAGATCTTGTTGGTTACATTTTCCTGCCGGTCGAACATGGTGTCGGAATAGCCCAGTTCAGTTTGCACATAACCTGGCACAATGTCATAGGAACCACTTCTCGCCAGCTCTTCTGCACCGGATAATGAAGGGCAGAAAACCAGGGACAAAATTGCGACAAATCGCGCGGCACGACCAATGATCATAATATTGCCTTTCAGAACATCGACAGGAAAATCAAAGAAACCTTTGTTGAGAAACAAAAAGTGCCGCCAATCAGCACTCTCTGCTGCGTTTGAGGCATAATCACAATTTATCACACGTTTGTGAAGTCACCAATCAGAGATTTTGTCAGAGTGTTTACTGAAGTGGTCCCGGGAAACCGGACAGGCGGGTGATGTTTTCGTCATCGGGATGTAGCTCACGCCTCTGGTAGCCTTGCGCATTAGCATTTGTCCTGGTCGAACGCTACGAAACCACCCTGACCGGCTCAAGGCAAATCGCCCTGACAACCCCCTATTCGAATATCAGTTGAAAATCGAAATGCCCGGTATATTGTTGTCGCGCGAACAGGTTTGTGCCTGGATATCCGGGTTCGAATTGGAAATATCCATTTTCGAGGCCCCATGTTTGCATTTTTCAGTTTCACCGCACGCCCGAATATCTCAGCAAAGTTGCCCGGCAGGTTTTCAGGCTTCACCGCACTGGCTCTGACCTTTTGCACATTGATCGCCCTGTTTGGCACGGCCCCGACCGCACAGGCCGACGTGAAAAAGATAGAACATCGACGGGAAGAGTGGACCCGTCTGAACACTGTGCTTCCCCAACGGTTTCTGGAAGCGGTGGCCGAGATGGGCTTTTACAGTGACGACTACACCACCGACCCGCTTTCCGAGGCCCGCAACAGCGAAGACCCCGAGGGTGATCTGAAAGGTCTGACAATTGGTCGGCACGAAAGACATCAGGTGGAGGTCATTCTTGTCGAAACGGAACCGATCGAAAACAGCTACGACGCTATCTTCTCCTTTTTCCCGACCGGTGAATATAAGAATTGGCCTATTGTGAATTCGCCCGGCTGGCTATCCGTAGGATTCAGCATTGTTTCCGAAGCAGATCCAATCGGACTGGAAAGCAAGAGTTACTATCCGTTCTATAAGTACCGCAATAGGCCCCTCGTTGACAGGCGGACAAGGTATTATCGCCTCACCGGGGATCTTTCCAAGGGCCGCAGTGGATATGACGGATTTCCAGAAGGCGATGCAGTCATCGAGGTCAGGCGCAACAGGCGCGAACTGTCCTATCCCGGGCTGCATGGAACCCTGGTTTCGGAATTGAAAGAGGGGCTTTGGCCGTCCGCCGGTTGTTCTGGTTCACGGGCTGTTTTCGGATCCGATCCAGACCTGGGTCCATACGTTCGACGAAGGGGCCAGCATGGCCGCACTGCTGGAACGGCCCGGGTTCCTGCCATTCATGGTGAATTATCAGGATACCAATGGCAACGAAGGCACCGACGAGGGGTTTCTGGGGGCGGCGATCGTCGGGGACAGTTCGTTTCACGGCAACCGGCGCGTGGTCTGGGACAGTCCGCGGGTCGACTATACCCCGGTGAAATACGAATACGGGTTTTTCGAAGAGGAACCGATCCAGTCCGAGTTGCAGAAACCGGTGGGCGCGCGCATCGGCGGGATCAGTCAGTCGCTGACCTATTATCGCAACGAGTTGAACCTGGCCGCGACGCAGTCCATTGTCGTCGGGCATTCGATGGGCGGCATTCTGGCCCGGGTCTGGGCATCAAAGACGTATAGTCCCGACTATCTTCGTCCCGAAAACTTCATGCTGGGCGATATCGACCGGCTGGTGACCCTGAACACACCACATCACGGCAGTGAATTGATCGAACTGAAGGACGCGATAACCAAGGCGCAGATCGATGGCGAGGAATGGTTGGCCTGGGGACGGCGGCAGATCACCAACACCGCGCTCTGGTGGCTTCTTGAACCGGAACGCGGCGCGGTCAGCGACCTGCGCCCCGGCAGCCGCGCACTGCGCCGGATCGGGCCAACGAAGGTTCCGTCATTCGCGCTCACCACCACTTTCAGCGCGGCGCAGACCGGCGAAAAAGGCGCGCCCAGGAACGATCCGCTGCGCATGTACGAAGCACTTTATGCCGGGGCGGGCACGGTGTTCTTCAACAACCGCCCGCTGCTGGCCGATTTCGTGACCAGCCGCTACATCCGCTGGCGCAATACCGACAAGGATTTCCAGAAGGGCGGTGACTGGCGCGCGCAGGGTGTCCCGAACCAGAGTGACCTCGAAAATCTGGAACGCTATCGCGGGATCGTCGCCCGCAACATAGGCGAAAACGTCTATTACTGGGCCGCCCGGCGCGAGGCGGATTATCAGGACGAGTTGCGCACCACGCTGCGCAACGCAATCATCGCACCCTTTGGCGTGTTTGCCCCGAGCATGGGCAATGACAACGAACTGGACATGCTGTCGCCGCGGTTTCTGTTTTCCAACGCGCTGACCGGGACCGATGTATCGCGCATCTTTGACGACACCAAGGTCAGCGATGTGCCCGAAACCTTTCTGAGCCTCCTGCGCGATCTGGTGTTTCACAACGACCCCAAGACCGATGGCGCGGTGCGCGAGGTCAGCCAGATCGGCGGCCTGTCCGCACACAAGAACATCGACAACGTGGTGCATTCCTATTCGCCCTGGGATTACAACGTGCAGCGGCGGGTTCTGTTCCTGCTGAGGTCCCAACATCGCGCCTTCGATCCCGCCGGGTTTCCCGAGGCCGGGCAGTTGACGCCGCGCTACATGCCATCGCGGCAGTTGTCCGACCCCACCGTCACGGGCGACGAGGCCATCGCCTGGTCCGGCATGGTGGCGTCACATGCCGATGAATACCTGAAGGCCGCCGATCAGAACGACGCGTTCATCATGGTGCGTCCGGTCAACCCCAGTTCGACCGGGTTGCTGGCCAATAACGCCGCCGCCAAGGGTATGAACGTCAAGGGCAAGAGCGCGAATTGGGGGCCGCAGGTCGGCTATATCCCGTTCAACCAGCGCTTTTCCAAGCTGTGGCGGGTGATCAAGGACCCGGGCGGGCGGGATAACGAGATTGACGATTACAACGAAAAAACGCTGGAGAGCACCAGTAATTTCCATCCCGAACAGACGGACCGCAAATACGCGGTTCAGCGCGCCCTGACCGGTGTTCAGACCTCAATGGGCCCCTGCGATGTGATGACCGACCCGGACGAGAAAAATGCCGAGGATGCGGTGTTTTTCCTGTGCGCCGGAGAGATATATTTCTGGCAGAACACTCAGCGGAACGGCAATGACTATTTCGACCCCAGCGATTTTCTGGCCACCGCCGACCTTAACCCGGAGCAGGAAAAAAGGGTTCTGGCCAATCCGATGATGGTGCTGGCAGATGACACCAGCGACCTGATGCCCCGGCCTTACCTCACGGCCGATTATGACCTGCTGGCGATCGGGTTCCGGTTTGACGGCGATCTGTGCGAGTCGGGGGCGGTTCTCGCGCCCGGTGCAGATATCACCTGTACGCCCGGCCCGACAACCGGGGTGCGCACGTCATCGTTCGACCCGCTGCGCGGTTTCATCAGCACGCGCCAGCAGGAATTGCTGGATAAAATGAACGACGCGGTTGAGTCTCAAACCGGCTACACCGGCGGGCTGGTCACCCATCACGGACCGGAAAACCAGTATCCGAAATCGCCTTATGTCGATTATCCGATACTGGTGTTCGATCCGGCCGACCCCGCCGACAAGACGGACGGGGCGGCCTATCTGGTGCGCCAGGGACCGCCGGGTTTTCGCGATATTCATCTCAAACGGCTGTTCACGGAAAAGAACCGGCTTGGCTACAACCTGTGGCCCAACCCCACGTCACGCGCGTGGCGCTGGGAGGAACGTCAGGCGTTCGATCTGGCGCGCGGCTACGATCCGCGCGATGTGGCAGACCTGCCGCCCTATGTGGAAGAGGCCCCTCGCCCCGATCCGGCTGCCCCTGCCCCAGTCCCCGTTGCCGCCCCGGATGCAGGTGCCTCGAATGCTGGTACCCCGGATACGGGCGGCCCGGACACTGGTCCCAAGGATGCCGAGATCGCGGCCAAGGATGTCGAGCCTGAGATCAGGGACGACGCGCCCGAGCCCAAGGAACCGTTGGAGATAGAACCGGATAAGGACTATGGCTTTGAAGTCACCATGTACTTCAATCTGGCCAAAAGCGGCAATGTCCAGGCGCAACTGAAACTGGCCATGATGTACGAAACCGGTGATCGTGTGCCGTATGATCGCGATATGTCCGCCAAACTATACCGGTATGCAGCTGACCAGGGATCGGCCGAAGCGCAGAACCGGTTGGCGTTCCTGTATGAGGTGGGGGCCGGCGTCCCCCAGGACTATGAGATGGCGCTAGATCTTTACAGACAGGCTGCGGATCAGGGTCACGCCCTGGCCCAGTTCACGCTGGGCTCGATGCTTTATGAAGGCTGGGGCACCGAACAGGACCGAGAGGCCGGGATTAAGTGGTTTACGCTGTCGGCCACGCAGGGCAATGCAGATGCGGAGTTCTATCTTGGTGAAAGCCGGGAACTGGGACTGGGAGCACCGCAGGATTTTCCCGCAGCCCTCCAAAGCTATATCCGGTCGGCCGAACTGGGACACGATAGGGCACAGTATAGGCTGGGCCAGATCTATCAGCTGGGCAAGGGTGTGCCAGTGGATCTGCGCAAGGCCCAGAACTATTACGAACAGGCCGCCGATCAGGGTTACAGCAATGCTCAATTCAGCCTGGCCGAACTTTACGAGGAACTGGAACGCGTCGCTTATGGGCAAACAACTGAAGGCAGCCCGCTAACCGATCTGGCGATTGAGATGTACACAAAAGCCGCCAAGCAAAACCATGTCGAGGCGCAATACATCCTGGGGCGCAGATACGATTATGCGCGCGGTGTTTCACGCGACTATGCGCTGGCAGGGCAATGGTACAGGCAAGCCGCCGAACAGGGCCATGCGGGCGCGCAGAACGATCTGGGGCTATTGTA
>Ga0209121_10004628_pt1 | contig 12781 bp, 12 predicted proteins | sample Cruoilmetagenom3_FD_187292 | JGI IMG/M metagenome (GOLD analysis project Ga0209121, IMG submission 187292) | Oil polluted marine microbial communities from Coal Oil Point, Santa Barbara, California, USA - Sample 3 (SPAdes) (version 2) | ecosystem: Environmental > Aquatic > Marine > Oil seeps ... | reverse complement strand
CTCACCGGCTGTTTGCCAGGGCTGATACCAATCTTGCTCGAGAGTTTTCGGCTCAAGATTATCGACAAACCAGTGGTAAAAACCCTGGGTTTCAGGGTATTTCTGTGCAACTTCAAGGACGTAACGCATCACTAGTGGCAGGTCATCTAAATACCGGGTTTTGCCATCGCGCAGCGACAGGCGAGCAAAAATGCCCAGCACTTTTAAATGCCGCTGCAAACCCATTAAATCAAACCAGCGCAAGAATGTGACTGCATCGGGGAGCGTCATCGCTCGCCCGCTAGCCTCTGCCTGGGCGAGTAATTTACAGCGAAAACCCTCCACTCGCTGCTCAACCAAGGCCTCGGGCCAGCGGATATAACAATCGCGCAACAGGGACACCAGGTCATAGCTCAACGGGCCGAACACAGCATCCTGAAAATCGATAACACCAACACCGCCATCACCCAACACCAGCAAGTTGCGCGAGTGGAAATCCCGATGCACCACCACCTGTGGCTGCTCACCAGCGCTATTGAGCAGCACGACAAATAAGTCATCCAACAAACGGCGACCCGGTACATCGAGTTTTACATCGAGCAAACCACTCACGAACCACTCGGGAAAGAGTTCAAGTTCGCGGCGCAATAACGCGGCATCATAGGCGGGGAATAGGGCGCTATCTGCGGGCAGTTTTTGAATTTGTAGCAGCGTCGCCTCAGCACCGTCATAGAGCCGACCCTGGCTTTCATTGTTGAGCACATCCAGATACAGAGTCGCACCCAGATCTTCCTGAAGGAGAAAACCATGCTCGTAATCAACAGCGTATATTTTCGGCACATGGACACCACCTTTGGCCATGGCGAGAGCAATATTGACAAAGGCCGGGTTATCTTCTTGCTCGGGCGGTGCCAGTGCGGCAATAAACGGTGGCTGGGTATTGCTTCTAAAATAGGATCGAAAGCCGGCATCGCCGGTTACCGGCGTCAACTGTAAACCGGCAGCGGGCAACTGGCCTGGCTGAAATTCGCCAAACCAGTTTTGCAGAGCATTTAAATCAGCCATAAAAATCCACAACAAAGGGCTAGAAAGCACTTATTTTAGCCTAAAGCCCCTTGTGGTACTCGCACCCTCGCTTACTTTAGGTAAAATGTCGGATTACAGTTTTAAGTACTGACGCCCTCGAGGCTGCAACCGGATAACAAGAATGCCATCGACCTTTTTTGCCAGGTTCTACCATCGATACGCCTCACCCTTTCGAGCCACAACACTGCCTTTACTTGGCCTTTGCTGTGGATTACTTGGCGCTACCTCCGCGCTGGGTGAAGAGAGCGAGGGCGAATCCCAGTCCGCTGTCAACAGTCATATTGAATGGCGCTGTGACACTACAGCCACCGGCAGCTGGTCGTGCGCCGAATACACCGCACCCGGCCCGGCCTATGCCAAGCCACCCCACAGAAACTTAAAACGCCGTGCGGCCCTGGCAAAAACTGCAACAAAAAAAGAGCCCGCACTTAACACGCCGCGCAACCTCGACTGGGTTGACGAGACTGCACTTAGCGAAGAACAAAAACAAAGCCAGGCCGATGGCTGCTGCGGTCGCTATGTCGAACCGCCCCGAGACTACCCCGATGCCGAGCTGAATCCCGACGACGCCCCCCTGCGCGCCAGTTCAACCAGCACCGAAGCCCAAGACAATGTCGCCACCATGAAGGGCGATGTGCAAATATCTCAGGGTTACCGCCAGGTGCGCAGTGATACCGCCACCCTCAACCAGGATGCGCGCACCGCCACCCTAGAGGGTAATGTACAGCTTCGCGAGCCGGGCCTGTTAATGCTTGGCAAGGAAGCCCGCTTTAATCTCGACTCCGGCGAACTCGCTGTCGATGATGCCACCTGGGTCTTCCATGAAGCGGCCATACGAGGCACGGCGGGAACCGTTGCGCGTCAGGAAGACGGCATGATTTTTATCGACAATGCCACCTATACCACCTGCGAGCCGGGCAATAACACCTGGACGATGGCCTCCAGCAACATTGCTATCGACCCGCAAACAGGCATCGCCACCGCCAAGCATGTACGTATTAAAGTCAAAGATATACCCATCATTTACCTGCCCTGGATACGCTATCCGGTCGATGATCGTCGCGCCAGCGGACTACTGTACCCAGAGATCAGTTTTAGTGATGAAAATGGCCTCGATTACGCGCAGCCCATTTATCTCAACCTGGCCCCCAATTACGACGCCACCATTACCCCGCGCTATATACAGGAGCGCGGCGAGATGCTGGAACTGGAATTGCGCCACCTCTCTAGGGTGACAGAAACCACTCTCGGTGGAGCCTGGCTCGGTGATGACGACGGCGGCGATGTTAAAGTTGACCCCACCACCCAAATGAAACCTTTGCAGGGAGAAGATCGCTGGGCTGCCAGTGTCGATCATCGCGGTGGCATTGGCGAGCGCTGGGGCAGTACCATTGACTACACCAAAGTCAGCGACGAAGACTATTTCCGCGACATCGGCAATGCCACATTTGAAGCCCGCAGCCAGACCCACCTCAAGCAATTTGCCGGCATCAACTACAGCACGGATCACTGGCGCTTCGGTGTCAGCGGCACCGAGTATCAAACCTTAATTAACAACACCGACGAGCAGTATCAGCAATTACCCCGTGTGCACGCCAATGGCGAGTACCGCATCAACGCCGGTGCTCAGGACATTCTGTTCAACCTGAAAAACCAGTTCACCGTCTTCGATCACGACGACAACACTCGGGTCACCGGCGACCGCCTGCGCTCTGATTTTTCAGTCACTCTCGACAAGCAGTGGATGTGGGGCTACTTTCGCCCGACATTAAAACTCAAGCACCTGAGCTATGATCTCGACGACCCGCTGACACCGAGCGGCGATGACGGCCCCTCAACGACTGTGCCAGTAGGGATTATCGACACCGGCCTTTTCTTCGAGCGCTTCTCGGACCTGTTCGGCGGCCATACCCAGACCCTCGAGCCGCGCATTTATTATCTTAATGCCAAAACCGAAGATCAGAGTGACAACCCTGACTTTGACACGGACGAGCTAACCTTTAGCTACCAACAGCTGTTTCGTGATGAGCGTTTTTCTGGCAGCGACCGCATTAGTGATGCAGAGCAGGTCACCGTTGCACTGACCACTCGCATGATCGACAGCAGTAGCGGCATAGAGCGCTTCCACGCCAGTATCGGGCAAGTCTTTTATCTCGATGATAGAGAAGTCGCCCTCAATTATTCAGCCGCCAACGAAGAACTCGAGCGCAACGACTCCGATCTCGCCGCTGAACTTGGCGCGCAGTTCAGCAAACACTGGCGTTTTCAATCCGATATTCTCTACAACAATGACAGCGAACTCGTCAACAAAGGCAGCTTTAGTCTGCGTTATCACGGCGAGGAAAAAGCGCTGTTTAATGCCAGCTATCGCTACACTCGAGAAGACCCCCGCATTATTGGCAGCCAGGAATTGGACGCCGATATTGAGCAGGCGGATCTTTCGGCCTATCTACCGATCAGTCGCCGCTGGAGCCTGATTGGCCGCTGGAACCAGGATTTAACTAACAGCCGGGAACTCGAAGTTTTCGGTGGTATCGAATACAACAGTTGCTGCTGGCGCGCAGCCATTATCGCCCGCCACTGGCTTGATCGAGACGATGACCTACTCATCCCCGAAGAAGAGCTGGAATACGACGACGGCATTTTCTTACAAATTCAATTAAAAGGTCTTGCCGGTACCGGCGGAACCCTTGACAGCATTCTGAGCGACGGCATTTATGGCTATGAACCAAGATAAAGCAAGCCCCCTGGCAACCCGAAAAATACCAGTACTACCCAGGGCCTGGCGCGCACTGGGCCTGGGCCTGTTGTGCGGCGCATCAACTTGCTGGGCTGAGCTGGTACCCCTCGATGGCATTGCCGCCATTGTTAACGAAGACGTGGTCATGAAAAGTGAACTTGTCACCCACACCGATCAGTATTATCTGCAAATACAGCGCCAGGCAGCTCAGCAGCAACAGCGCCAACAAACGCCTCCCAAAGAGGCTCTCGTCTCGCAGGTGCTCGACAAGCTGATACTCGACCGCATTCAACTCGCCATGGCCGAGCGAGCTGGCATCAAAATTAGCGACGAAGAACTCAATGACGCGCTACAGCGATCGGCAAAACAGCAGAATTTGAGCTTTGATGAATTTGTCGCCATGGCTCACAACGATGGCCTGAGCCTGACCCAACTACGCACCCAGTTCCGCCAGGATATGATCATTGGCCGCGTACAGCAGGGCATGGTCAAGCGGCGCATTGAGATCAGCGATCAGGAAGTCGACAACTTCCTCAACTCAGAAGAGGGGCAACTAATGACCTCCCCCGACCTCAATGTCGGGCATGTGCTACTGACACTACCCGCCTCTGCAAGCCCAGCGCAACTCGACGCCACCCTTCAGCAGGCCGCTAAACTGCGCCAACAGGCCATCGATAGTGATGACTTTCGCAATGTGGCAATTGTACATTCGCGTGGGCCCAATGCTCTCAAAGGTGGGGATTTAGGCTGGCGCAAAGCCATACAATTACCACCACTATTTAGCGAGGCACTGGCCCAATTGGAGCCTGGTGACGTTTCTCCACCCCTGCAAAGCGATGCGGGCATCCACCTATTGAAACTTTACGAGCGGCGCGGTGGTGGCGAACAACTAATACAGCAAACTGAGATCCGCCATATTCTAATCAAGCCCAATGAGATTCTCACTAAAGAGGATGCGCTGGAAAAGATCAGCCAATTGCGCGCGCGCATTGTTGCCGGCGAAGACTTTGGCGATATCGCCAGAGAATTTTCCGAAGACCCAGGCACCGCACTAAAGGGTGGCGAACTAGGCTGGTCAACATCGGGCCAGTTCGTACCCATCTTCGAAAGCACCGCTGCTGACCTCGACGTCGACGAGATGAGCGGACCTGTATTTAGTCAATTTGGCTGGCATATTATTCAGGTCACCGGGCGACGCAGTCAGGACTTTAGCGAAACCCTCATCACCAACCAGGCAAGGAATGCTTTGGGTCAGCGCAAGTACGCTGAGGAGCTGCCCATTTGGCTGCAGGAAATTCGCAGCGAGGCCTTCGTTGAAATAAAACAGTGACGCTACGCCTGGCCGTCACGCCGGGAGAGCCCGCTGGCATTGGCCCTGACCTGCTGATTCAACTGATTCAAAATGGCTGCCCCCACGAACTGGTCGCCATCGCCGATCCACAGATGCTGCAAGATCGAGCACGGCAACTAGGGCTAGAGTTATCACTGCGTCCAGTTGAGGACCCACCCCGGCCCCTGGCTCGTGCTGAACTAGCCATCGAACCCTGCGCCCTCGCCGTAACTGCGCAGCCCGGGCGACCCGATAAGCACAATGCCTCCGCTATTATTCAATCCCTCGACAAGGCCATTGCCGGTTGCTTAGATGAAACCTACAGCGCACTCATCACCGGCCCCATCAACAAAGCCGTGATTAACGATGCCGGCATCCCCTTTAGCGGCCACACCGAGTATTTGGCCGACCATAGCAATACCGAGCATGTCGTGATGATGCTGGCAACGGAAGGCTTGCGCGTTGCCCTGGCCACCACCCACCTGCCCTTGAGCGACGTGCCAGCAGCTATCACTAGCGACTTGCTTGAAACGTGTTTGCGTATTTTACAAGGTGAACTGATCAATAAATTTGCCATTGCGCGACCTCGCATATTGGTCTGCGGCCTTAACCCCCACGCTGGCGAGAATGGCCATCTGGGCAAGGAGGAGATCACAACTATTACGCCATTGCTCAAAAAACTCAATGCAGAAGGTTTTAACTTAATAGGACCACTACCGGCAGACAGCCTGTTCACGCCGAAATACCTGAATAATGCTGATGCCGTACTGGCCATGTATCACGACCAGGGACTGCCAGTTCTTAAATACCAGGGTTTCGGCAAAGCCGTGAATATCACTCTGGGGCTGCCCTTTATTCGCACCTCGGTCGACCACGGTACCGCACTTGAGCTGGCTGGCAGCGGTAAGGCCAGTACCGGTAGTCTCGCCTACGCCATCGACTGTGCGGCCATGCTTGCTAGTAGCCGCAAGCCTTCCTATGACAAACCAGACAATGGCAAACTCAACAATGAGCAATAACACCCATCAGGCTAAAAAGCGTTTCGGCCAAAATTTTTTAGTCGACGGCAATATTATCAATCGGATTATTCGCGCAGTGAATCCTCAAAGCGGCGAACATTTGGTGGAAATTGGCCCAGGTCTGGGTGCGCTCACCAGCCATCTGCTCGATAAAAACTGTCAGCTCGACGTGGTCGAAATTGATCGCGACCTCGCTGAAAAGCTTCAGAATCAATACGGTGACATGCCAAATTTCAAGCTACATCTCATAGATGCCTTGAAAGCTGACTTTGGCGCCCTCGCTAACCCAGAGCAACCACTACGCGTCATCGGCAATTTACCCTATAACATTTCGACACCGCTGCTCTTTCATTTGCTGACGTTCAAAGCCTGCATCCACGATATGCATTTTATGCTACAAAAGGAGGTCGTCGATCGACTGGCCTCATTAGAGGGCCGTAAAACCTATGGCCGCCTGAGTATCATGGTGCAGTATCACTGCCACGTAGAACCTTTGTTTGTCGTTCCGCCCTCCGCTTTCAACCCGGCACCCAAGGTTGAATCCGCTATCGTTCGGCTACGACCCAGAGACCGAGAAGTAGCGGTTAAAGACCCCGTTTTTTTCGGCCAAATTGTTAACGCCTGTTTCCAGCAGCGGCGCAAAACCATGCGCAACGGGCTGAAGCTTATCCTCAAAGAATTACCTGCTAACTGCCTGACCGGTATTGATTTGGCGCGGCGCCCGGAAACTTTCTCGGTGGAGGAGTTTATAGAACTTGCCAACCAATTGAGCACATTACGTTAAACAGCTAATCAAGAGCAGCTCACTATGAATAAGAAAGCCATCGAGGTCACGGTAAAAACGGAATACTTACCCTATCAGTCGAGCCCAGAAAAGAAGCAATATGCCTTCTCCTACCACATCACACTGAGTAACGTAGGGCACATTGACGCACAACTGATTAGTCGCCACTGGATAATTATTGACGGCAATGGTGTGCGTCGCGAAGTTAAGGGCATGGGCGTCGTTGGCGAGCAGCCGCTGATATCCCCGGGTGAAAGCTATCAATACAGCAGCGGTGCCGTACTAGAAACTGTGGTTGGTACGATGCAAGGTAGCTATCATATGCAAGGCGAGAATGGCCGAGGTTTTGAAGTGGATATTCCTGTGTTTAGCCTGGCACTACCCAACGTGGTAAATTGAGCGAAGCATGACTATTTATGCGGTCGGCGACCTGCAGGGCTGCCTGGAGCCTCTGCTTTGCCTGCTTAAGAAGGTCAACTTCAAGCCCAAGGAAGATCAACTTTGGGCCGCAGGTGATGTCGTCAACCGCGGGCCTCAATCACTTGAAACCTTACGTTATGTTAAAGCACTAGGGCCGGCATTCAGGATGGTACTGGGGAATCACGACCTCCACCTGCTAGCGGTAGCTCGCGGCATCAAGCATCTTAATCCAAAGGATACACTGCAAGAAATTCTTGATGCCAGTGATAGGGATGAGCTGTTGCACTGGCTGCAACAACAACCCCTGCTAATTAACGCACACGGTTACGTTTTGGTTCACGCCGGAATTCCGCCTCACTGGGATCTGCCAACAGCGCAATTAATGGCAAGAAAAGTTGAAACTGTATTACACAGTGAGAATGCAAATCTTTTTTTTGAAAACATGTACGGCAACAAGCCCTCCAGCTGGTCTGAACTGCAAAGCGAGGCCGAACAATTACGCACCATCACCAACTACTTTACTCGCATGCGCTTTTGCAACACTAGGGGGGAGCTTGAACTAGAGACAAAAAACGAGGAAAAACAAGCTCCAAAAGGCTTTGCACCCTGGTATAAAGACCCTCTACGAAAGACTGTTAATGAAAAAATTATTTTTGGTCATTGGGCTGCGCTTAACGGCAGGGTAAGCGAGAGCAACTTATACCCTCTCGATACAGGCTGTGTCTGGGGCGGGCGCCTGCGCTTAATGAACTTAAGCACCTCGCATTACACTCACTGCAAATGCTCAAAGCCTTTAATCTATTAAGCCGTCTGTTTTAAGCCATCATGGCGAAGGACAAACGAAAGACACAAAAAAACCGGAACATGTCCGGTTGTTTTGCGCAGATTGAGGAGTTTATTCCTCGACAGCTTCAAACTCTTCTTCTGGCTCAAGCTGACGATCTACAAGCTCAATGTAAGCCATTGGCGCCTTATCACCAGTACGATAGCCACACTTAAGGATGCGTGTATAGCCACCAGGGCGTTCTTCAAAACGCGGTCCGATATCGCCAAATAGTTTACCAACAGCAGTCTTACAACGTAAACGGTCGAACGCCAAACGGCGATTTGCGACACTATCTTTTTTAGCCAGAGTGATAAGCGGCTCTGCGACGCGGCGCAATTCTTTAGCCTTGGGCAGTGTGGTTTTAATTACTTCATGTTCAAGCAACGAAGCCGTCATATTGCGAAACATGGCTTTGCGGTGTGAACTGTTACGGTTGAGCTGACGGCCACTGTGACGATGACGCATAAGACTTGCTTCCTATCCTGACGCGAGCTGACAGTACGATTGTCAGCTCAAGTTAAATTAAATGCTTTCGCTTTCTTGCTTCAAGCTGGCTGGAGGCCAATTTTCAAGACGCATACCCAAGGACAAGCCGCGAGACGCGAGCACATCTTTGATTTCAGTAAGCGACTTCTTGCCTAGGTTCGGCGTTTTCAAAAGTTCAACTTCGGTGCGTTGTATCAAATCACCGATGTAGTAAATGGTTTCTGCCTTCAGGCAATTAGCAGAGCGAACAGTTAATTCTAAATCATCGACGGGACGCAGCAAGATAGGGTCAATTTCATCTTCGCGTTGCTCTGGTTCAACTTGCTTCTCTCGCTCAAGGTCAACAAACACTGCTAACTGCTGCTGCAGTATAGTTGCAGCGCGGCGGATGGCCTCTTCGGGGTCAATTGTACCGTTTGTCTCAAGATCAAGAATTAGCTTATCCAAGTCTGTACGTTGTTCAACGCGGGCACTTTCAACGACATAAGACACACGGCGAACTGGACTGTAGGAAGCGTCAAGCTGCAGGCGGCCAATGGCGCGTGTTTCTTCTTCATCAGTTTCGCGTGCATCGGCAGGCTGGTAACCGCGTCCGCGTGCAATTCGCAATCGCATATTAAGCGAGACATCACCTGAGATATTAGCAATCACATAATCAGGATTAATGATTTCAACACTGGCATCTGTCTGAATATCACCAGCAGTGAGGTAGCCAGGGCCAGTTTTTGAAAGCGTGACCTCAGCTTCATTCTTGCCATGCATTACAATGGCAACATCTTTAAGGTTAAGCAGGATTTCAATAACGTCTTCCTGTACACCTTCAATCGCCGAGTACTCGTGCAGCACACCGTCAATCTCAACTTCAACGATGGCGCAGCCAGGCATCGAGGATAGAAGGATGCGGCGCAGAGCGTTGCCCAAAGTATGACCGAATCCACGCTCGAGTGGCTCAAGAATAATCTTGGCATGGGTGGGGTCATATTCAGTAACGTCAATTGTTCGAGGTGTCAGAAGTTCTGTTAATGTATTTTGCATACTCATCTCTTATCCCGCGTAAAAACATCTTGAGTTCAAGAAAAAAACGTTACTTAGAGTAAAGTTCTACAATGAGGTTTTCGTTGATTTCAGCTGGAAGGTCACTTCGATCAGGCTCGCGCTTAAAAGTACCTTCCATCTTGTTGGCATCAACGTCAACCCACTCAATTTCACTGCGCTGTGCAGCAAGTTGTAGCGAGGATTGAATACGTAGCTGGCTCTTGGCTCTTTCACGGATACTAACAACATCGCCTTCGTTGACGCGAAAAGAGGCAATGTTGGCTTTTCGGCCATTAACCAATACTGAGTTATGCGCAACTAATTGGCGAGCTTCTGCACGCGTAGAGCCAAAACCCATACGATAGACGACGTTATCGAGGCGTCTTTCAAGTAGGTTGAGCAGGTTTTCACCGGTAGCACCGGGAGTACGTGCAGACTCTTTATAGTAGTTGCGGAATTGTTTTTCCAGAACGCCATAAGTGCGACGAACTTTTTGCTTTTCACGCAACTGCACACCGTAGTCAGAAAGCCGACTGCGTCGAGCGCCATGCTGGCCAGGAATGCTTTCTGCACGACATTTAGACTCGAGAGGACGGATGCCGCTCTTGAGGAACAAATCAGTGCCTTCACGACGTGAGAGCTTACAGGTTGGGCCCAGATATCTTGCCATCGATGAAAATCCTCTAAATTAGACGCGTCGTTTCTTGGGAGGCCGACATCCATTGTGCGGAATCGGCGTGACATCGGTAATGTTAGTAATCTTAAGACCGGCATTGTTAAGTGCACGGACGGCAGACTCTCTACCAGGGCCAGGGCCCTTCACTTCAACGTCTAGGTTTTGCAGACCGTACTCCTGTGCTGCAACAGCGGCGCGTTCTGCCGCCACCTGGGCAGCAAATGGGGTGCTCTTTCTAGAACCACGAAAGCCAGAACCACCAGAGGTTGCCCAGCTCAGCGCATTGCCCTGGCGATCAGTAATGGTGACGATAGTGTTGTTAAACGAAGCGTGTATGTGCGCAATACCGTCGATAACGGTGCGCGTCACTTTCTTTCGCGTTGATTTAGAAGGACTTTGTGCCATAACCTAATATTCCTGAATTAACTGTCGCTTAGCGCTTAATAGGCTTGCGTGGGCCTTTACGTGTACGCGCGTTAGTTTTAGTTCGCTGCCCACGTAGAGGCAAGTTGCGGCGATGGCGAATGCCACGAAAACAACCGAGATCCATTAAACGCTTGATATTCATACTGACTTCACGTCGCAGGTCACCTTCGACCACATTTTCAGCGACGCCAGCGCGGACGGCATCAAGTTGTGCCTCTGACAGCTCAGATATTTTGATCGTCTCTTCAATACCGACGCTTGAACAAATTTTCTTTGCACTGGTTCTCCCAATGCCGAAAACATAAGTCAGCGATATTACAGCATGCTTGTGATCAGGTATATTGACTCCGGCAATACGGGCCATCCACTTTACTCCCAGTAAATCTTATGTATTAACTGATAACGTCTAATTAATTCTGAACACTGAATGAACAGCACCCAGTAAAAACGGGCGCGAAACAATATCCCTTTAGGCGACGAAAATCAATCTCTTTTGAAAAAACTTAACCTTGACGCTGTTTGTGGCGCGGATCACTGACACAGATCACACGCACTACGCCTTTACGTTTAACAATTTTGCAGTTGCGGCAAATCTTTTTTACCGATGCTCGTACTTTCATGATTAAACCCTATCGTAAAATTTAACGACCGTTGTCGCCCTGACCTTTCATATTGGCCTTCTTCATCACCGAGTCATACTGGTTCGACATAAGGTGTGATTGAACCTGCGCCATGAAATCCATTGTCACCACTACAGCAATCAGCAGTGAAGTTCCGCCAAGGTAGAACGGCACATTAAAGTATACATTCAAGAACTGTGGCAGCAAACAAACACCTGCGATATAGGCACCACCAACCATGGTGAGACGAGTAACGACGCCATCAATATATTTAGCCGTTTGTTGTCCCGGACGAATACCCGGCAGGTAGGCGCCTCCCTTTTTTAGATTGTCAGCGACTTCTTTTGGATTAAATGTAAGCGCTGTATAGAAGAAACAGAAGAAAACAATCAGTGCAGTGAACAAAATAATGTGCAGCGGTTGCCCTGGCCCAAGGAAGAGGGAAACATCCTGCAACCAGTCTGGAGCGCCTGCACCCTGGCCGAACATTGCCGCCAACGTAGATGGGAACAACAAAATGCTACTGGCAAATATCGCGGGGATAACACCAGCCATATTCACTTTCAGGGGTAAATGTGTGCTCTGCTGCCCGTAGGCTTTGCCGCGCCCCTGCTGACGTTGTGCATAATTAACTGTAATTCGTCGCTGACCACGTTCGATAAAGACAACAAAATAAACAACAGCTACTGCCAAAATTCCGACAATCAGTAAAACAATAATATTCAGGTCACCGGTTCGAGCAGATTCGAAGGCTTGGCCTAGTGCTCGGGGCAAACCTGCGACAATACCTGCAAATATAAGCATTGAGATACCGTTGCCAATACCACGTTCAGTAATCTGCTCACCCAGCCACATCATGAAAACAGCGCCGGTTACCAAAGAAGTAATAGCCACGAGAAAGAAACTGGCGCCAGAGTAGTAAGCCAACCCCTGCCCGGCGAGGCCGTAGGCCATACCAGTACCCTGTACAAGAGCCAGAAGAACCGTTGCATAACGCGTGTACTGGGTAATCTTGCGACGACCAGCGTCACCTTCTTTCTTTAGCTGCTCGAGGGAAGGAGTAACCGCTGTTAATAACTGCATAATAATGGAGGCAGATATATAGGGCATAATACCCAGCGCGAGGATACTCATACGCTCAAGAGCACCACCAGAGAACATATTGAACATTCCTAGAATAGTGCCCTGACTTTGGCTGAATAACTCAGCCATACGATCGGGGTTAATACCCGGTACAGGTATATGCGTACCGATGCGATAGATAACTATCGCAAGCAACAAAAAGCGAAGGCGAGCCCAAAGCTCGCCCAGTCCTTTCTGATTGCCCTGCGGCAAATTCACACCCTTAGCCATC
>Ga0209121_10004626_pt1 | contig 12784 bp, 13 predicted proteins | sample Cruoilmetagenom3_FD_187292 | JGI IMG/M metagenome (GOLD analysis project Ga0209121, IMG submission 187292) | Oil polluted marine microbial communities from Coal Oil Point, Santa Barbara, California, USA - Sample 3 (SPAdes) (version 2) | ecosystem: Environmental > Aquatic > Marine > Oil seeps ... | reverse complement strand
TTAAAATAATTGAACTAACGATATATTCCATTATAAGTTGTGTTATCTTAAAGCTTCAGCATATTTTAATTATATATTTTATCTTCTATCTCTTTCCAAATTAACTCTTGCTTGAAGTTATTTAGCATATGATTTCTCCCTTTAACTCCGTATTGAAAATATTTTTTTGGATTTTCAATATATTGACTTAACATATTTTCTATACTTTTTGAATTTATTTGCACATAATTTCCATTAACTTCACTAAGTATAGCGTCTCTACTGCCTGTATGTCCAGCTGTTATAACAGGTAAACCCATTGATGAAGCTTCTAGTATAGCAGTTCCTAATCCCTCTCTATGTGTTGGTAAAATAAAAACATTCATTAATGAGTAATAATATTCTATATCTTCATCTATATGTCCTACTTTTATTATATTTTCATCTGTTTCTATACTTGAATAAGTATCATCATCTAGAATATCTTTATCTTCATAAGGACCTACCAATAATAATTTTATATTATTATACTTAACCTTAAGGTTATCAAAGGATTTTATTAATTCAGGGATTCCTTTATCTTTTACTAACCTACCTACATAACCTATCACATAATCTTCATTACTAATTTTATATAGACTTCTTAATTCTTCTTGTTTAGGTTTTAAAATATTTGATGGGTTATACTTATGTAAAACATCAACGCCATTGCAAGAACCTATATTTAGTAATAAAAGCTTTTTTGGATTTGACAATTTATCTGAAATACTCTTCTCAATTAAATAAGGGCTTACACATACAACTTTTGTTGCCAGTAAAGTAGTAAATCTTTCAATATTAATTAAAAGTATTTTACTTATTCCTATTTTAGTTTCATATACCAACCCATGTCTAAAAAATATTCTTTTTGGTGTTCTTGCAAAAAATGAAGCTATCATAGCTAACAAAGCTCCTTTAGGTGTATGACCTACAACAATATCAAATTGTTGTTGTTTAAAATAACGGTACAATTTAAAAACTGATTTTATATCTTGAATTATTGAAAATTTTCTAAGAATAGAGAACTCTTTAAATTTAACTCCTTGATTACTTGCAAATGCTTCTATTTTATCAGAGGGGCTACAAATTAAATAAATATCGTACCCTTTTTTAGAAAAAAATTTTAATTGGTCTCCAAAGAAAAAAGGTATTGAAAAAAAAACGCTTACTACATTTACTATTTTTTGTTTGTGCTTCATTATTTTTTCTATTGGTAATACTAAATTAAACCTTTTACGTTTGTATATTTAATTTGTTTAAGCTCATTTTTAAAACTGTTTAAAATATCTCTCTCTAGCAATTGGTCACTTCTCCTTTTTACAACTATCTCAAATTGATTTGTACCTTTTAAAAACTTAATCACTATAGATTTTAAATATGATTTTAGTATTAAAAACACACTTTTTCCTTTTGCATATTTTCTATACATCACTCTTTCATTTTCATAAGCTCTCAACATTTTTTTAGCAGTTGTACTTCCTTCTTCTCTATAATAGTACAATGGTTCTTGAATTAAGTATATGGGAAAATCATTTTTAAAACTTGATTTTAACCATAAATCATAATCTTGAGCTATTTCTAAATCTATATCGTAGGGATTTCTAATAAACCAAGACTTTCTAGCTAAAATAGCAGCATGTACCACACCACATCCTTTTTTAAACAACAATTCATTAAAAGTAATGCTTGTTGATGGATGCCACCTTGCGCCAATTAATTTTAAATCATTTGTTATTGAAAATAATCCTGTAGTAACTAAATCAATTTCAGGATATAGGTCTAATATTTCAAGTTGTTTTTCTAAACGAGTTGGAGACATTAAATCGTCTGCATCCATTCGTGCAACTAAATTATATTTTGCTAATTGAACAATTTCATTTAAACGAGTAGCTAATTTTTTATTTTTTCCATCAGAATATACACGTACACGTTTATCTTTCACAGATTTTGCAATTTCTAAGGAAGTATCTGTAGAGCCATCATCTATTAAAATTAATTCCCAATTTTGATGAGTTTGTGCGAAAACAGCACGTATAGCATCTGCCAAATATTTTTCTGCATTGTAAAAAGGAATTCCTATGGTTACTGGTATCATTGAAAATAGTTAATTATTTGAGGGTTTACACTATAAGGATTTAAATTGGCCATTTTACCTATAAATATGTAAAAGAAAAAGACATGCACAATTATAAAAAATACAAATACCAAAATTATTTCATTTTGCTTTAAACTTTTAAAAATAAGTGGCCAAATGAACATGGCTGTTAATATGTAATAAAACGCTAATCGTGTCATTTCTATATAGGCTTCCGAAAAATATACAATTATATAAATTATAGTTCCAAACAAAAACATATTCAAATACACATCATATGTTTTTTTAAACCGTTTTAATAATTTAGGCCTAATAAGTATAAAAAAACCTGAGAGCAATGTAAAAGCTATTGTTAAATAGGCCCCTCCTGTAGCTTCAATTTCTTGATATTTCGCATATTGCTCACTTAACAAACTCATATAACCCATAAGTACATTAAAAAAGGTAATAACCGTAATGGTTGCTATTCCTAAAAAAAGAAATATTTTAAGGCTAAATTTGGTTCTAAACAAAAAATATAAGGGTACTCCAAAAATGGCAGACTTATGAAAGAAAAAAGCTATGATAACCCAAAAAGTATATTTTTTAAAATTTCCGTGTATTAAAAATGAAATAGCATACACAAAAATAGCTGCTGATAAGGCTTGTCTGGCACCGTTAAATACATACGTATAAATACCAAAAGTTATAAAAACAAATAGTGAAATTGCAGTTTGTTCTGAAAGCTTGTAAATTCCCTTTAACTGGAAAAACATTACCACAATGGCAGTAGTTAATAAAATTGCAACGTACTGATGAGAAAACAAGGAAGCTATGAATTCTAATAAACGATAACCCAACTCTATTCGTGTATTTTGGGTCATCAATTCAATAAAGCTTAAATACTGCCTTTCAAACCGGTTGGCATACATATTGGTGTCAGACCCTACATTTATATTCCTAAACCCTGCAAATAACGTAAGAATTATAAAAATAAGAGCTTTATAGTACTTGAAAAAAAAAATAGATTTTTCTTTTGCATTTTCACCTATAAAAGCAAGAGAAACAGTAATAACTAATATGATAAAATAAGGGTACACTGAATATTATTTATTTTTTTTTAAAATGGTTTCAATAACCTCATAATGAGATTCACAGCGTAACAGGTTTTGCGTTATTTGTTTTTGTTTTTTTGAATATAACGTATCAATAAGTTTATTACCTAGCTTTCTGTTTAGCTTGTTTAAAATTCTTCCTAATCCAAATAAATGAGGCAAATACAATGCTTTTTTTGATTCGCAAAACACATTCCAGCTATTTTTAATAAAACCCTCTTGTAGTATTTCTTGCTTTCTCTTCATTACCTCTTCAAACAAATGCTCTTTCTCAACTTCTGTTAAAGTAACAATCCCTAAAGGAGTCGCTTTTATTGGAACGTACGAAATCGTATTGCTTTTACCCAATTGTATTGTTACCAACAAGCCTTGATTCCAATCGCTGTTATTTTCTTTATATCCAAATACTGTATTTCCTTGTCCGTATAAAATAGTTCCTCCATTATATACTTCTTCTGTCCCAATAACATGACTATGCTGACAGCTTACAAAATCAGCACCTGAATCAATCATTTTTCTACATTTTTTTTGCAGTAACGGACTTGGGTATTTATAATATTCAATCCCTCCGTGATACAATACAATTAAATAATCTACTTGTTTTCTAAATACAGTTATCGCTTCAAAATCTTCATATACATCAAATAAATTTGCCCCAGCTTCATTGCTATAAGCAGCATTAAACTCATGCTCTGCAAACGCCATGATTCCAATTTTCCATCCGTTTTGCTCAATAATTAATGGCTTTTTTGCTTCAACTTCATTTTTACCAGCACCAACAGTAGCTATGTTGTTCTTTTTACAGGTTTCTAAGGTGTTTTTAACACTTGAAGCGCCACAATCTTTAATATGGTTGTTTGCCAAACCTAATGCGGTAAAACCTCCTTTGGTAAATAGATTTATAAAATTAGTTGTTCCTTTTAAAATAGGACCTGTTTTATTTATTTTTGTACAAGTATTAGTTAAAGCAAATTCTAAATTACCAACCAATACATCCGTGTTTTGTAGTATAGGAAGCACATTGTTAAATAAACCTTTGGTATTTGCAGTCTCAAAAAGATGAACAGTATCCTTGGTTGGACATATATCTCCACAAATAATTATTTGAGTATTTTTTTTCATATTAACTTTTGTACAAATCTTCTAGTTGTTTGGTATTTCCTACAATATCAAACCCAAGTATTTTTATTTGATTTAAAATTGCATTTTTATCGGTACACTTTTTATCTTTTGCTTCTACAATAGCTGACACCCATTTAGTCACCTCAAAGGTATCTAAAAATGTGACTAGATTTAATTTCATATCAACACTTTTTGGAAATCCCGTATAGAGTATACTTGGAATACCTGCTGCTTGTGCTTCTACAGCAACTAAACCAAAACCTTCTTTTAAGGCAGGTGCTACAAATACATCAGTGGCATTCATAATTAAAGGAACGTCATTTCTATTTCCTAAGTGTATTACTTTTTTTGTTAGTTTAAACTCATTTATTTTTTGCTGTATTTCTTGCATATAAACTGCATCATCTATTCGTCCTGCAAAAATGAAATTGAAATCTATTTTCTGAGCTTGTAACTCTTTTAAAACTTCTAAAATAAAACTAATATTTTTATGCCTCACTATTCGCCCCACATTTCCTAACAATAACGTTTTATTGCTAATATTAAGTGATTTTCTAAATTCAGATACTTGCTGTGCTGTTACTTGTTGAAATTTTTGTACTGTCACAGCATTATTAATAACTACCGTATTATTATTTTTAACTAAGTGTTTATAAAATAAACTTTTATTAGCCTCTTCAGAAGCTCCCCAATAATCAGTTGCAAAAAAATAAATTCCTATTTTTTGAAAGTACAATTCTACCGTTTCCAATAACACACGAAATTTAGAACCTCTAAACTTTAAATTGGCATGTGAATGCACTATTATTTTTTTTATTCCAACACGCTTTGCTGCAAGTGCAATAATTCCAGATTTTGCATTCATATGAATATGAATTACATTAGGCACTCCAATTTCGTTAAGAATTCTTTTAAACTCTTTTATATAGTTAATTGGTCCTAAATCCCATTGGGTTCCAATATGTTTAATTTTAGCTCCCTTTTCTAAAATTTCATCATCAAAATCACCTTTTACAATACCTTCTTTTAATTTATAGTTTATTAAAAAATCAAAATGAATATCACTTGAAATATGTCTATAAATATCCATGAGCATTACCTCTGCTCCTCCACGGTTCATAGCGCCTGTAACCTGTAGTATTTTTATTTTTTTTGAACTCATTTTAATTATACAATAGGGTTAGGTAATGTTAACATTTCTCCAATAATTTTATCATATGCTAAAGGTATAAAGTCTGGCAAACCACTTTTTGGAAAAAATGTTAATTCCCCAAATATTACTTTACCATTTACTTCATAAAAATCTACTCTAACAAAAGGAAATTCTTGAGATAAATTAGTGGCAATTGAAATCATTTCTTTTAAGCTTTGAGGCTTAGGTATATGAACATTGGGCATTGGTGTTAAATCTTTACCAAAAGGCAATAGTTTCCAATTTTTATCGTAAAAATTTTGGGCATGTTTTTTTGTGTCTCTTCCTTTATTTGCTTGTACAAATGCAGGGTTACCATTAAAACAAAATACTTTATAATCCATTAACAAGCCACTTTCATCTTCTAAATATTGTTCACAAATTATTCCTGGCTTCATGTGTTTGTAAGGCCACTCTCTACCTGACCAAAAAATATTGTTTTTTAGCCAACTATTCATAATTTTTTTCCATACCAACCAGTTCACTTTTGTTTTGTTTTTCACAATTAAGTTCCAACCACTTCCATGGCTTGCTTTAAGCACAAATTTATTAGGTAATAATTTTACATTAAAATCGGCAATGGTAGTATAGGTAGTCAATACCTTATTTAAAATATGGCCATAACCTTTTTCTTTTATAAAAGCACGAACAGCAATTTTATCGGCACATTTAACCATTAATGGGTTGTGGTAATACAATTTTAACCACTGCTGTTTTTCACTAAATGTTTGTGGGTTTTGAATATTGGGATTTTTCCCTGAAAAATTAAAATATAAGGTATTTATAGCTTCAACATCTCTGTATTTTTTTAGATTTTTTATTCCTTTATATCGCTGCCATTCATTCCATAGTAATAATAGCCAAGGGTTGGTGTTTTTAAATTTGACTAAAATATTTCTAATTTTTTTCATCCTCTGTTTAACATACGGTACACACTTCTACTTAACAACCATACTTTTCTTCTAATTTTAGCGATAAACACTCCTTGTAAAGATAAATAAAAATCACGGGCTTGTCTTCTTAAAGGATTATTGCTATGTATGTAATTCCATTGGTCATCACTCAACCTCTCGTATATTAACTGCATTGCTTTTTCTTTTAAAGAAGCATCAATAACATCTTCCATACCACTTAATAAGTTTAATTGCTGGCGCAAAAATTCATTTTTATAGGTTTCGTATAGGTTATTTTGTTTTAAATAAGCCTTCGTAATATCCATTATTATTGCCAAATCAAACAATCGTTCATCTGCTTTGTGTGTAGTAGCTTGCGGCTGTTGCCTATAGTAACTTAATCGTTCAGGTAACAAAGCAATTGCATTAATTTGTGTTATTAACTGCCAATGTACCGGAATGTCTTGCCGGGTTAATCCCTTGGGAAATGAAATTAGTAGCTTACGAGCTACTGCTGTTTTTATCAATTTCACCCATGTAAAAGCAGGCCTTTGTAATAAAGCTACTTTATCAGTAGTATCTATTTCAGATAATTTTGAAGCTTCCTTTTTATTAATTTCTAAATCTTTTTTATTGTAAAAAACAGCATAATCCCAAAGTACCATTTCGGCATTAGTCTTTTCTGCAAGTTCAAAAGCCTTTCGAAACAAATCTACATCCATTAGATCATCTCCATCTATAAAGCTTATATATTTACCTGTTGCCAAAGCGAGTGCTTCATTTCTAGCAACTGCCAAACCTTCATTTTCATTCTTAGCAACTACTTTTATTCTTTTGTCTTTAGTCGCATAATCATTTAAAATTGCTAAAGTAGTATCCGTAGAACCATCATCAATACAAATAATCTCAATATTTTTTAAGGTTTGATTTACAATACAATCTAAACTTTCTTTTATAAAAGCCTCAACATTGTAAGTTGACATGGTTATGGAAACAAGAGGTTGCTCTTTCATTTCGAATTATTATTCGTTAAGTAATTCATTAAACAAGTTTTCCCATTTTTTTTTCATATTTTCTTTGCTAAATACCTTCAGGTAATCTGACCTAATATTATTTGACATTTTAAAAAGTAATGTTCTGTCTTCATACAATTCGATAATTTTATTTGCTATTTCTTTAATATTTTTATTCACAATAAAACCATTTTGGTTTGTTTTAATAACCTCATGTGGCCAACCAATATCTGTTGAGATTGCAGGTACACCCATTAAACTTGCTTCACCAAATAAAGAAGGACCTGCATCAGCATCTGAGGCAATAATAACAATATCAATATTATTATAAAACAATGGAAGAGTTTCCATTGCCCCAGAAAATCTAGTTTTTAATTGTATATTAGGGTACTTCTCTTGAGCTAACTCTACTGCTGGTATCACATGAGAATAAAATCCTTTAAACTCTCTATTAGGGTTTCCTGTCCAACCAATATTAAAGGTACTAGTACTATTTATCTTTTTAGTTGAATTTCTTTTAAATAATGATTCATCAATAATACCGTTGGCATAATAAACTTTATTTAATGTTTTTACATAAAACTGCTTAATCAATTCTGATCCACAAACAATAGCATCAGAATCCTTTAAAAATCTATTTTTAAATTCAACTATATCTCCTCTGAAATTAGAGTTTTGAGGAGGAAATCCATCTGTATAAATACCTTTTACAATTTTTTTAGATTTCCAAGTTATATTCATATACTCAGGAAAATAAAATCCTAAAAAAACAACTATATCATACTTGTTATCTTTTCTAATAGTTTGGTGTTTATTTTTATCAATTAATAATTTAATTATTGATAATGGGTTTTTAGTTTTTTTTAAAGCATTAAATCTTAAATAATCACAATAAATATTAAAATTATCTGACAAATTATTCTTTATAAATTGCTGAATTTCATAATATGCCCAATTTGGAAAATCTGCAATAATTAAAATTGATGGTTTCATTTTAAATTTTTAGTTTTTTTTTGGTAAAAAGTTTATTTAACTCATTAATCTCCTCAAATTTAAATAGATAAGAAATTAAATAATAACTTATGGGACCTACAAGCAAAGACGAAATTAATTTAAGGGAATTAGAATGTATATAAAATATTAAACCAAATATTATAATACCCATAAAAATTGATGCTAAAAGAATAGGTAGAAGGTCTTTAATTTGATTAAAAAAACTATAATTAATTAGTTTCTTTGTGTAATATGTATTTATATATAAAGAGATAAAAGAACAAATTATTTGACCAATAATTAAAGCCTTAATCCCAAATGAAAATGTAGTTACTATTGCTAGTAAAATTAATATTTTTTTGTAAATCTCTAATTTTAAAAATAAATCTGACCGTCCTTTAACTTTTAACACATTTAAATTTATAACTTGTATTGGGTACAATATGCCCACAAAGCATAACAATTGAAGAAAAGGAACTGCACTAACCCATTTATCTGTTAACACAACTTTTATTAGTGGTGAAGCTATTACAACCAAACCAATCATAATAGGGAAAATAATAAATGCCGAAAAACGAATGAATTTCTTATAATAGTTTTCAAGCTTTTTTTGTTCATTTTGTATTGAACTTAATACAGGAAAAGTAACTCTTTGTAATATCACAGTAATAGTTTCAGATGGTAACTGTTGGAATTGATTAGCTCTTGTATAATAACCTAGTTCTTTTACATTGTAAAATTTCCCAATAATAATAAGGTAAATATTATTAAAAATAGCGTTTAACAGACCTGATAAAAGCAATTTCGACCCAAATGAAAATAGGGTTTTAAATGATTCTTTTGAAAAAATAAATTTTGGGCGCCAACGTGTAAGTATGAATAATAAAACGGTATTAATACTGCTTCTTAACAAACCTTGTACTACTAATGCCCATACCCCCCAATTACTAAATGCTAAATAAATACCAACACCCCCACTTATTATAACTGATGTTAAAGTGGCTTTTGTTTGTAATTTAAAATCTAAACTTTTTGATAATTTTGCGATTTGAACAATAGATAATGACGAAAAAATTATATTCAGTCCTATAACTCTAACAAGGTTAACTAAAACAGGTTCTTTATAAAATACTGCAATAGGCTCTGCAAGTATAAACAATAGGCCATAAACAACAACAGCAATTATAAAATTAAAATGAAATACCGTATTATAGTCCTTTTCACTAGTCTCTTTTTTTTGAATTAATGCTTGTGAAAAACCACTATCAATTAACGCTTGTGAAAGAGATAAAAATATGGCAATCATACCTATTAAGCCATAATCTGAAGGGAGTAAAATACGAGCTAGAACAATACCAATAAGAAATTGAACTCCTTGAACAGAAAAGCGCTCAACAGAACTCCAAAATAGACCCTTTATAGTTTGATTTTTTAACGTACTCAATTTATGTTTTTAAAAATAATGATTTTATTTAATTTTTAACATTGGCAATTATAAATATAAAATTGTATCATAATTAACAAATTTAATACTCTCAATTTTTGAATTCATTGTTATTCGATCTCTATCAATTCTTTCACCTATAAATTAGCTGTGATTTCTAAAGAAATTCTTTTTATAGAGAATTTAATCAATTGCTTTTTAACTCAGTGTATTTGAACAAAAAGTGATAGATAATCATTGCATCTCTATACATTGAAGTTAAATTCATTTTAAAAATTTAATGGTTCTACTGTTTTAATTATTTTTGCAGGTATACCTACTACAACTGAGTTGTCTGGAACATTATTTATTACCACAGCTCCAGCACCTATCGTTACATTTTTACCAATAGATACATTTGGTAAAATAGTAGCATTAGAACCAATTTGAGAAAATGAACCTACTACTACATTACCCAAAAGAGTCGCTCCTGGAGAAAGTTCAACAAAATCTCCTACTTTACAATCATGTGTAATAATTACATTGTAATAAATGATACATCCATTACCAATAGTAACTGAATTAGAAAGCGTAGCTTGAGCTAAAATATTTGTACCCATACCTACGTTTACATCATAACTACCTATAATTGCTTGAGGACTAATAATAGAAACTAATTTACCTCCTAAGCTATTAAATTTAGATGCCATTTTATAACGCAGTACTGGATTTCCAATCCCAAGTGTAAAGCTGTTTCCATTTTTATTAAAATACGTCTCAACTTCTATCTTATTTTTTAATATGGGGTATACATTATATAAAGAGTAATCCATATAAGTATTTACGTCATCATAAAAAGCTATATTTTTAGTTTCATTTAGTTGTTTGAATATTTCCAAAACTTCTTTCGCAAACCCTTTAGCACCAATTATTAACATAATGTAGCGTTTATAATTTTACAAATATTTTCAATTTCAACTTCTTTTAATTCTTTGTATAGAGGTAAGCATAGTACTCTTGAAGCAATACTTTCAGATATTGGCATTAGAGCCCCCTTTGTATATTCAATAGTATTTAATGATGGGTAAAAGTATCGTCTTGGGAAAATTTGCTCATCATTTAGTTGTTGTTGAACTTCTAATAATATTGCCTCACTTTCAAAAATTACAGGGTAATAACTGTAATTCCATTGCGTATTTTCTCTTATTTTAAGTTGTTGTAAATTTTTAAAATTTAGGTTTTTTTTATAGTAATCTACTACTTTTTTTCTACTTTTTAATATCTTATCCATATAGGGTAACACACTTAAACCCATAGCAGCCTGTAACTCTGACATTTTTGCATTGATTCCTAAACCATGAAATTTTAAAGGACCATTATGTCCAAAATTATGGCTGTGAAATAATTTGTGAAAAAGTTCTTTATTAGTAGAAAAGATTGCACCACCTTCTCCTGTATGGAAAAGTTTGGTGGCATGAAAACTACAAGTGCTCGTATCACCATATTCAAAGATAGATTTACCCTTATAGGTTACGCCAAAAGTATGTGCTGCATCATAAATAACAGACAACTTGTGCTTTTTCGCTATAATTTCTATCGCTTCAATATTACATGGATTACCATAAACATGGGTTGCTAAGATGGCGGTTGTTTTAGAAGTAATGGCTTCCTCAATCTTTGTTTCATCTATAGTTAAATACTCTGGATGGATATCTACAAATATAGGTGTGCAATTTTCCCAAACTATAGCTGCTGTTGTAGCTACATAGCTAAAAGGTGTCGTAATGATTTCTCCTCCTTTTCCTAAGTTCTTTAAGGCTATTTGTAAGGGAGATGTTCCATTATTGGTTAACAACATATTTTCTACAACAAGAAAATCTTTTAATTTATTCTCCAACTCTAAAACCAACTCACCACGATTAGTTAACCATTCGTTTTTCCAAATACGTTTTAATTGCTTTTGATATTCAGATATTGGTGGTAAAAAAGTTTTGGTAACGTTTATCATTTTCTTTTTATAATATTAATGAGTTCAGTTAAAGAATTCATTTTGAATAGATAGGCTAAAGGTATATAAAAAATAAGTGCAATAAAACCACCAACAACTAAACTAATAAAGTCATATTCAATGAAACTAGCCCCTAAATAATCAATGATATATACTAATACACCTATTAGCAAAGCTAAACATAAAATGGGTGCAATATCTTTTATCTGTTTTCCCATGTTGTATACTTAATAAATTTTTCTGAATGATGTGTATTTAAAAAAAACGCAAGGAATGAAATTAAAACACTCCCAAATAACAACCCATAAATACCAAATTGAAAAGCTATCAGAATTACAATAACTGTTATAATTTTTTTTATTAATTCTAATTTTAAAAACAAATCACTTCTGCCCTTAACATTAAGAATATTTAAATTATACGCATGAATTGGGTATAAAATACCCGTAAACATAAATGTTCGAAAATAAGGTACTGCAGGTAACCTCTTTTCTGTAAAGAATAATCTTGCTAAAACAACTGAAACTACAAAACCAATAGTTTGTGTGACAAATTGTTGCAGAAAAGTCCAAAATACACTAGTAAGTGCTTGTTTTTTTAGCAGATTCATATTATTTTTTATTCTGAAGTTTCTTGCCTGCAGTTAGATAGGTTGATTTATAGCTCTTATTATTGATAATTTTAAAAGACAATACACTATATATTATAAATTAAGTCTACTTCACCCTTCATCCTTAACCAACCTTAACAAATAAGTTCCGTATTCATTATTTTTATAAGGCGTTGCCAATTCTTTTAGTTGAGTTGCATTGATATATCCTTTTTCAAAAGCAATTTCTTCAATACAGGCAACCTTTAAACCTTGTCGTTTTTCAATAGTTTGTATAAAATTGGAGGCTTCCAACAGAGAGTCTTGTGTGCCAGTGTCTAACC
>Ga0209121_10004625_pt1 | contig 12784 bp, 9 predicted proteins | sample Cruoilmetagenom3_FD_187292 | JGI IMG/M metagenome (GOLD analysis project Ga0209121, IMG submission 187292) | Oil polluted marine microbial communities from Coal Oil Point, Santa Barbara, California, USA - Sample 3 (SPAdes) (version 2) | ecosystem: Environmental > Aquatic > Marine > Oil seeps ... | reverse complement strand
CCTCTCGGCTGAAGTCTGGCATCTGTCGTCTGATGTTTATTTCTCCTTATTCGTGGCTAATCTCCCCGTTCTCTTCTCTCAATACAAAAGGGCAAGTATTCAACTTGCCCTTTTATACATAATTATAGAAATATATCAATCGGAAGTGAAAATATAGGGATATGTTTGTTTCATCTCAACCGGTTTTCCACCTCTTGTTCCGGGATACCACTTAGATCTAAGGGCTGCTTTGATTGAAGCTTTATTACATGCATCATTATTGAAACTCTTTACAATTTTTGCAGCCTTAACATTTCCGTCCGCACCAATTGTAACCTGAACAAAAATTTGCCCCTCAGCCCCTATTAATTTAGCAGCTTCGGGATATTCGGGCTGAACAATATTTTTTGGTCTTGGTTGAACGACAACAACAGGTTTCTTTTTCTTTACAGTATCTATTTTTACAACGGGCTTTTTCTTGATTGTATCTTTAACTATTGTTGTCTTTTTTGCAGCTGCTTCAAGTATTTGTTCCGGATTAGCAAGTTCTTTTTTAGATTTTTCCTTTTCTGCTATTACACTTTCGGTTGGAGTAATTTTCTTTTCCGGCTCAGGAGGTATAATAGAAGCGATATCGAATTTTACTCTCATAGATTTAGGAATCCAGAGATAGGATATATTATCCATTATCTCGGTTTGCTTATTGAATATATCCGCACCTTTCACCCTTTTATTCGATATTGTTATCTTATTACTGCTAAAGAGAAATGTATATGGTTGATCGTTTGCGATCTCTTCCTGGAACAGACTCCAGTAATTCAAAGCATCATTCTCAATAAGTGTTTCGGAAGCATTTTTTATATAGTTATCTAATTTCGGGTTTTTATATTCAACGATATTATATGTACCAATCTGAGGATTTGATGACCATATCGGAAGCATATTTAGCTTATCTCCGACATTCCATGCCATAATAAACGCATCATAATCTTTTGTTAGCAATTTTGTTATAAATGATGTTCCATCTACAATATTAACATTCACTTTAATTCCGATTTTATCAAATTGATTTTTTAGCATATTAGCAAGGTCAATTCTTAATTTATTTTCTTTATTAACAAGGATATCAAATTCAAACCTTTTCCCATTTTTGTAAAGCCATTTTGCCTTTGCTCTTTTTCCTCTTTTCCAACCATTATTATCGAGTTTCTTCTGTGCCTTTTCGATTGAAAAAGGAAATGGTTTTAATACTTCATTATATGCCCATGAAGATGGAGGAATAGGTCCGGCAATAATATCACCAAGTCCATTTAATAATGTATCTATGATTTTTTTCCTATTGGTTGTCATTGTTAAAGCTTGCCTTACCTCTTTATCCTTGAAAAGTTCATTATTAAGATTCCATCCGATAAATGTGTAATTACTGCCCGATTCCTTATTTGCACTTAAAAGAGGATTTGCTTTAATAGTGTTATAATATTTCGGGTCCAAACCTATAGCAACATCCAATATCCCTCTTTTTAAAAGGCCGATTGCATCATTGTAATCTTTATAGAATATAAAAACAATATTGGCAGGATTAGGAGAAAAAAGATTAAAGTTTTTATTGTAGATTAATTCTATGTAATCTCCTTTTTCCCATTTTTTTACCGTAAAAGGTCCGCTTACAACAGGAGTTTCATTATATTTCGAATCCTTTACACTTTTTTCTTTCTTGAAAATGTGAGAAGGAATCGGTCTGATATTAGAATCGAATAGTTCATCCGAATATACTATACTGAATTCGAACTTCACCGAATAATCATTTAATGCTTCTACATTTTCTATATACTGAATTTGAGATAGATTGGGATAGCTGTTTTTAGGATCTTTCATTGCATTAAATGTAAATACGATATCCTCTGCTGTAATTGGTTTTCCATCAGACCAGTTCAAATCCTTTTTCAAGTGATATGTTATAGATTTCATATCCTCACCATATTCCCAACTCGATGCTAGCATGGGTATAATATCTCCTTCCGAACTTGTTGAATGAAACGAAAGAAACAGATTGTTTATAATACTGTTTTCACCGGAAATTGGAGGGTATAAAGGATTTAATTTTGATGGTTCTTCAGGCACCCCTATCACAATTGTTCCTCCCTTATCGCCTGTAATTACTATTTTTTTCTCCTTGGTACAAGAGGATATAACCAATGTAAAAATAACAACTAATAGGAAAAGTTTCCTTATATGCATATTACCTCCTCACAGATTTTTTCATCCTTATTTCAAAAATAATTGTAGCAAAAACAAAAATAAGTGTCAACAAAGAAATTATAAATCCAATATGCTCCGCTTTGGATTTAAAGTAGATTTTAACAATATGTTCACCGGGTTTCATATCAATCCCCTGAAACGAGTAATTTGCTCTATATAATTTTACAGGTTTTCCATCTATCTGTGCTTTCCATGCAGGATAATAACCGTTTAGTATAAGAAGAAGTCCTCTCTTCGTTGTATTTACATTCAGTTCGATATAATTAGGGGTGTATTTTTTCACATCTATTTTACCTTCTCCATCTTCTTTGATATTCAAATCCCCGTCAACAATAGCGGAATCGCTAACACAGAACAGTGAATTTTTCAGTATGGTTATCGCCTCCTCATCGTTTTCTATTCCTTTAACATTATATATCATAGAAAATCTTTCAAGACTTCTATCATTCCTGTAGATATTATAGTTCTCGATTGTTGCAATCCTTTGTTTTAAGGAATCATTATCAATAAAATTTCTGAGTGATTTTATAAGATTCTGTGTTTGAACGGGATATCTGGAACAATCGTCGGGCAAAACAGGTGTAATGATATATTTCGCATTTACAAGAGAAGCGATATTATCATTTATCAAACCAGTAGGATTAAACATTACTGTATGCTCTGCACCAATCAATTTTTGATATGTTTTCAATTGATTCGATCCGGCCCCACCGACACTCTCGATTTGATACTGCATAAGGTAATCATCGCCCGAATGATCCCAATAAAGTGGCAATACTCTTCCTATATCGCCTTTATCCGATAAATAGCTTACAATCGAGGATTTAGTATTAAATTCACTGAAAGGCATTGTTTTAATATAATCTTTATTAATCCTATATGTATCGATAAATGCAATAACAATTAAAGCAATAAAAATATAGTTTAAATAATTTTTCTTTTCCCTTTTTAGAAAAATAAATATAGCGGAGAATATAATAATCAATATAAAGTTAAATGTTAGTCCTGAAATAAATGTGGGGAAATTCCTTTTGAAGATTTCCATTTTTTGCAAAACCTGCTGCTGTGGCATAAGACCTATATAGGAGGATCTGAAATGGTTATACAATGCACTATAAATACCACTCTGAGTACCTATTACAATCAAGAATATAAGAGTTAACACACCCATTATCCAATAGATGAATTTTTTTAATTTTTTTATCTCGTTGTCATTTAAAATAAATTGAATAACGAAAGCCGTTAGTATTGAAAATGAAAGATGTGCCAAAATAAAGAACATACTCGGTGCTCTAAATTTTTGAAACCCAGGAATCAAATATATAATGCGATAAAATGGGGTATGTCCTCCAAGAGAAAGAAGTATTCCCAGAACACCTGTAATAATAAAATATTTAATATATATATTCCATTTTTTCCTGTAATAAAATAGAAATATTAATGATAATACGGGAAGTATACCCATATAATGACTATCAAGTTTAAAGAAGTTTTCTCCCCAATAACTATTTAAAATACCCGAAAATTGAGGAACAATAAGATCCGTTAATTCGGAAGTAGGCAATGCCCATGAGGTCGAGAAAGCATATCCCCTTGAAGCTCCTCTAACGGCATATTTAATATATGAAAGAACAGGGATATATTGGCATGCAATGAGACCCATAAGTACTAATGCGGATATCAGGAAAAATAGGAATTGCTTTCTCCCCTTTTTAACATCCCTTTTCAAGAGGTTGATTATATAAATAACAACGGTAATAAAATATATAACTCCAAAAGCATATGATATTTGAAGATGCCCTCCTAAAATGGAAAACGAATAAAATAATGCAAATAACATAAAATATACCAATTTTTCGGTTCTTACCGCTTTTAATGTCATCAATATAAGTAACGGCAAATAACTTGATGTGCATACCTTCCCGTCATGGCCAGGATAAACCTGTGATATTATACAGCCTCCCGTCATATACACGACTGCTCCAATCAATGACGATTTCTTGGATATCCCCATTTCTTTAAGAAGGAAATAAGTGGAGAATCCCGCAAGCATAATATGCAGAATAAAACTATATGACCAAACGATGTGAGTGGGAACAAACATTCTAAATAATGTAGTAAAATAGAAAAGATCTCCATAAAAAGCATCGATAACAGGCATTCCACCGAAAACATAAGGGTTCCATAGTGGAAACTGGTGAAAATGTTTTACGGAATAATGAACAAAATTCCTGAGAGCATAGCCAGCAGACATCCAATCGCTTCCGAATAAAATATTAGAAGGTGAAAGAGCTTGCCAAAAATAGATAATAGGAATAACGAATATTATAAACAGATAAATTTTCTCCTCCTGCTTATAAAAAAAGGAATTATTCGATTTAATATTTACTTTTTTAACATCTTTACTCATAGATCCTCCATTATTCATTCAATGAATTTAAATGTTGAAAGTAGTGCTTCCATTTCAAATATCAAAGGGGTTTTATCCTTTCCAGGATTTGCTACATTATAATCTATCATATACATCTTACCATTATGATAAAGAGCATAACCACCAAAGGGACCACCCATAATAATCCTATTATTCTGCCAGACCCCTTTATATTTTACAACATTCATATCATTCCACACTGTATCGTTAACCATTGAATATTTCCTATTATTATATGATAATAACACACTATCTCCCTGAAAGAAATCCTTAAAAAGATTATTTCTAAACTCGAATATGGTTTTCTCATCCAATACGGGAAATTCGACACTATCCCTCCATGCAATAGCAATCATTCTATCCGGACTATGTGTAATATACGATATGACCCTTGCTTTTGGGTTTACGACAATAGGGATGTACCTTTTAGCAGGTAAACTGAATCTGAATTTACCATATTTTTCCATCTTATTGATAGCTTTTTTATCCAGTCCTTTATATGTTGCTATCTTTAAAAGCCTATCTTTAATACCTTCGGCAAAAAAATTGCAAATTACGATTTTATTTTTATTCAATCTTTTTTTAAGATCTTCATTATCCCTGCCAACAATAATTAATATATACTGTTCTCTAGCCCACGGTTCTTTGAATCCGAAAATCGATCGAGTTCCTTCTTTAATACTTTTGAAATCATCCTCAAGAAGAAATGCTTTGATTATATCCCTGTTGGGATCATTTTTATCAAGTGTTCCGACTATCATCAAATTTTTCTGCAATTTATATCTGTATAATTTTTCAGGGGAAACATTCCTGAATTTTATAATATGTTCAGGTTGAGGTGTATATATTATTTGTGAGAATATATCCCCATATATATTTTTGAAATCAGTAAATTCATTTTCATGTTGTAATATTACGACATAGTTTTCCCCACCGCCTGCAGGCAACTGTTTCGGTGATTTGGAACAACCGATAATTACGAAAATTATAAATGTAATAATACACTTTTTCATACTCACTCCTATTTATATAACATATTTGAATAAAATACAATAAAAAGTATCAAGGGTCAATTATAAAATATACATTTTAAGTAAAATTTTCTTCCTCTCCTCTTCTTTATGTCTTATTTCTATTTTTCTCTAATGTCATTGCGAGGAGTGAAACAACAAAGTATGCCATATTTACCATTATGGAATTACTTCACTTCTTTCACAATGACACAGTCTATATCCCCCTCCCTTCAGTTCCCTCCCGCCTGTGGAGGGAATGTTACTATATGGTATATATTTCCCGATATTATTTCCTCGCCCTTGATGGGAGAGGATTAAGGTGAGGGTGAATATTTATTTTAACTCTTTCTTCTCAAATACGCCTTAGTAAACATTCTTCCCGGAATCTGTTGTCCTATCTTAATATCATTCAAATACATTTCGGTAGACGAATTACCCCTTATTTTATCCTCTATCAGCATATATTCGGGAATATATATTCCTCCGTATATCTTATAATTTTCAAACTTCATTGTTTTTAGTAATTTCCCACTCTTAGCAATAAGATCCATTTTCAATATAAGTTTGTTGGATTTATCGATATACAATTTCCTTCTGTAGTAGGATGTTTTTTTGACATTTGCAGTAAGATTAAGAACATACATATTATTATCCTGATTTGTTGTATCGAATTCGGCATCATATATTTCACTTAACCTATCATTTGAAGAAGCGTCTTCATATGACATATCGCTACCCAGCATACTCTGCTTGAGCATATGTCCTGAAATCCTTATAACATCATCAGCCGCAGGAAGATATATCCACATCTCATCTTCTAATTTTAAGTATCGTGTCCCTTTCTCCTCCGGCGGGTAGGAAACCTCGATATATACACTTATTGTATCCCTCAGGTACACATCCATCTTCTTCTGGAGTTTTTCACCTTCGAATGTGATATTCATAACGGATTTATAAACAATCGACTGATAAAATTGTTTATTGTCTATCTCTTTAAGTAGTTTATCAGCTGTAATTGCATTGATAACGAAGGGGAGTAAAAATATTGCAATTAAAATTATATATTTTTTCATATTATCTACCTCCCTAACAGATCTACTGCTTCTTTGTTTACTCCCGATTTTACAGGGAGGTATGTAATCATTGTCGTTAAAATAATTCCTGCTGCAAACATAAATATAAGTACGGGAATACTGAATTCTCCGTAAAGGTGCGATTGAATCATAAAATCCATATCTCCCATATCAGGTATAACGATTCCTTTTATTGATAAATTGTAACTTGCAATTCCGCCTAAAATGGTTCCGAGAAAACTCCCTGCTACTCCAAGATAGAAAGCTTCCGTCATAAAAAGCTTTTCAACCTTAAGATTATCCATACCAAGCGCTTTTAATGTTCCAATCTCTTTCCTTCTCTCATTTACTATCATAAGCATTGTATTTATGATTATCATTCCGCCAAGCAAAATAACCCCAAAACTTATAACCCTATATATTGAGAGAGCCAATTTAAACCAGAGGTAAAGCTGACCGCTTTTATCAACCGGTACGGCTTTATATTGTTCCTGAAGATCCTTGCTTATTGTTTTCGTTACATTATGATAATCATTGTTTGTCATTATAATAATTTCTGTAATTTTATTATAAGCTCTTGTAAGAATTTGAGTATTTTTGTATGAAGTAAATATTAATTTCGAATTGAAATATGCACCGTCAAGGTCAAATATACCGCTTATTACTAATTTCATTGCATTAAGAGATGAAAATCTGTCTGAACTAACGATAAGAATCGTATCCCCTGTTTTTACATTTAATTTTTCGGAAAGTGAAATACCCATAATACATGTATTTTTATTATCGATGTATTCGCCTTCCTTGAGGGAACGCTTTAATTTGAGTATTTCCTCATCCGCTTTTATATCAATGCCAAAAAGGAGTGCCTGTTTGGAATCTTCTTCATATCCTATAAGAACAGGTACTTTGATTCTTTTTGATACGGATTTTACACCCTCGATTTTTGATATTTTGTCAGCAAGTGATTCGGGGACAGTATATTTTATGGGAAAATAATCCTCTTTGTCGAAAAATTTCGTATTTGCCACCCGGATATTACCATACTGAAAATTAATATAATTTTTCATATATGAACTAATAATACCATTGATGAAACTCAACATTATTACTGCAAACATTACTGCAATAGCTATTGAAAATAAAGCAACAATTGTTCTTGCCTTATTTCTAAACAGATTTCTTAAAGCCATTTTATTAATCATATTAATCCCTCAGTGTTTTAACGGGTTCAAGTCTTGCAGCCCTTCTTGCAGGATAATAACTCGCAAGAACTGCAATAATAACACCTAAGATAAGGGCAGGTATAATGAATTCAAAACCCCATAAGCTTTTAACAACCCCCTGAACAGGATATCCGATATCCATATCACCATATACTGACAAATCGAATCCCTTAATTACAAAAGGTAAATTAATAAGAAATCCGAATGCAATGCCTGCTACACTACCTACAAAACCAATAATTCCCCCTTCAATCGAGAAGAGCAATTCAATCTGTCTCCTTGACATACCCATTGCCTTTAACATTCCGACTTCTCTCTTTCTTTCGAACATACCGAGTAAAATTGTATTAAATATACCTACCGTTGCAACAATTACAATCATAAAAATAAGTATTGAACTAAAACCACTCTTCATCTTATCGAGGTTTAGGAAATCTTCCGACAAATCTTCCCATGTATAAGCGGAGACACCGGTAAATGTCTCATTTATTTTTATTTTTTCAGTATTATATTTTTTTGTTTTAATAGATATACCGGATATAAGTCCATTAGCTGCCATAAATTCCTGTGCTTTTGCAAGTGGCATAAAAATCGATAATCTGTCTATATTCGGATTTCCTGTGGATATTATACCTCCCACATTAAGATCGAATGCGTCGAAATTCCCATCTCTGTTTTTAAATATCAATGTAAACATATCTCCCAATTTCAAGTTGAGTGAATGAGCAATCCGTCCTCCGATAACCACCTCGTTATCATTACATCGATCAATCCACACTCCCTCTACAATATCATTACTATAATGAAAAATAGAGTCTGCTTTATCGGTTTCGACCCCCCGAATAACAGTTTTGGCACTAATATCACTCGTAATTATACTTGCAATGAATTGCATATCCGGTGAACAATATTCATATTGCTCTGATATATCGGTGTATTTTGTATATTCAAAGAATGTCTCGGGGAGAGGGATTGCATCATCAATATTATAATCATTTCCCATTACCTTTATTTCACCTATATCTTTGTTTATAATATTTTCAACGGATGTATTATAAAACCCTGTAAGTAAAGAATTTATAAAAACATATAGACCGATACCAAAAGCATATGCAATGATTGTTATCATTGTTCTATTCCTTGCCCGGAATATGTTTTTGAAAGCTAATGTAAATAACCTTCTAATCATTTTCTTTCATCCGTTTCGATTTTCCCGTCTTTTAGCTTGATTAGTCTCTTTGCAAAATTCATAACAAGCGGGTCATGTGTCGAAAAGATAAATGTTACATTATACTTTTCATTCATCTCTTTCATTGCTTCCATTATCATTGTAGCATTTTCGGAATCAAGGTTTGCCGTAGGTTCATCCGCAAGAATCAGTTTCGGGGACTTCACAAGAGCTCTTGCAATCGACACCCTTTGTTGTTGCCCCCCTGACATCTCTCTTGGAAATCTTTTTGCAAGGTCTTTAATGCCAACATCATCCAGAGCATTTAAAATATCCTCTTTCTTATATTTACTGTGTGCAAGCATAAGAGAAAGTTCCACATTCTCATAAGCCGTAAGAACAGGAATAAGATTATATGTTTGAAATATAAAGCCGATATTAATACGCCTGATATTTGAAAGATCTGACATGGAGAGTTTCGAGACATCCCTTTCCTTAAAATAATAATCACCTGATGTCGCTATGTCGAGACATCCTAAAATGTTCAGTAATGTTGTTTTCCCTGAACCGGATGGTCCGTGAACGGTGAGAAATTCACCTTCTTCAATATTTATTGACACATTATCGAGTGCATGGACCTCGATTTTTCCCGGATTGTATGTTTTCTTTAAATTTTCTAACTTTATCATATTATCACCTCAAAATGAATATTGAAACATAATTGAACCAGTCCAACTATAATCACCACTACTTAACCGGCAATAACCTCCCATTAAAGTCGTATGAAATATCTGTTTGCCCATCTTTAAAATAACACTTGTTAGTATTGATCTGTCCGATATATTATACAGGGAAAATACACCTCCTGTATATGACAGATTAAACGGATATGATATTTCGGATGCCAACATATAATTACCGTTTTCGATTTGTGGAAAATGAAATAATAAATAATTCGTATTACTCTTATAAAGAAATTCGATATCCGCGTAAATTCCATTCCCAATTGGCATTGTATAATCAGCCATAGCCGAGCACATATAATCAAGTGAATCATAATCCAATCTGTTTGCATAAGTTTGTATTTCTCCGTTTAAACCTAATATCCAATCCATATTCGCAGACAGACAGAAGACATACCTGTCAAAATCACTAAAATCTATTCTGTATCTGTTATACATCTGTATGAATTTTAGATTCAAATTCGAAATATTTAATTCCTCTTCAAAAACAGCACTGTTGTCTTTGACATTATCCCTTCGCGGATTTATAAAAATACCGGTTCTGAAACCAAACCAGTTAACGGGAGGATATAACAGAATTGAAATACCATCCCTTCCCATAGATTCGGGTGTGTAAAAAATGGAATATATTTCCGGCATAAAATTGTTGATCCTGAACATCCGTCCCGAGCTTGTTATAAAAAATTGTCTTCCTATCGTAATTTCAAGTAAATTAATATCCACAGCGACATATAATCTATTGAAGAGGAATTCAGCGGACGAACCATGACTGCTTGTAATATACATATTTGCTTCGGTAAACATAACATAGTTTGATATTTTATTTTTCATATTCAATTTGCCATTCAAAAGATTATCCTGCTTCCAGTTTGAATTGGCAAAAGCAAGTGTATATACATCATTTACACCACCTCCCCATTCAATCGAGCCATATATCGTAAAGGGAATCAATACGGTTAGTAGTAAGAATCTTATAATTCTAATATATACCTTCCACATTCATTCCTTTCGGAACTACGATTTTATATTCAATTGTAATATATTCCTTTGTTTTTGCCGGAATTTTGAGATTGAATTCCACTATACCTTTATCATCAAGTTCATAACCTTTGGGGGCTATTTTCACATTCACAACCTTAATCTTTTTGTTCTTGCTTACTGGTATCCTATCTTCTATAGCCAATTCTACGGATCTACTATGCCTATTTGTTATGGTTGTTTTATATTTATAATAATAAGAATCCGTTTTTGATAATACGCCTCCCTTTCTAACATCTCTTTTTATAAGTTCCCTTTCTACTTTTACATTCTTATCGACACCACATTCGAGGGATGCCGTATCTTTTGGTATGACACTCGTCATATAACCCTTTCCGCTATAATCATTAGCCCAATAGATATCCATATTACCGGGGAGGAAAGGATACTTTTTATTATTTAGAAAATCAATGTGGGCATACACATATTTGGACATTATAGGAGAAGCAAATAACGATAATTTCCCCTTCCCTTTTATAGCTGAAATAAATGTTGTTTTACTTGCATCAACGGAAGGAATCGATAGTCTTCCCGGAATTGTAAAAAGGAAAGAATAAATACTCTGTTCTACATCTGATGTGGCAAAATGATCTTCTGTTTTTTTATCCGATTCCATAACAGGAGCAGATGATTCCTGTACTCCCCTTGCTACAGCTTCCTTCCGCATATATGCAGCTTTTGTTTTTACCGGATAGTATGGCTGGAGAAACCAGGGTGAAACATGAGTAGCATAAGATGGGATTTCCGGAGAGGATGTTGAAACCTTCATTTTGATATTATTCCAGTCCTCACCGGTTATTTGTTTTATCTTTGCCATATAATCGAGAGCATAATTTCCTTCGGCATCAAGGACTTTGAGTCTGTAATATGGAGTCCATGATGCACCGTTGATGATATAATTAACATTGACAGATCCTTTACTATTCCCTTTTTTCTTTATATAAATGATTAAATTTTTATATTTGTTTCTGCCCGAAGTAAATTGACTTATATTATTTTTTAATATTTGAATTCTTTCACCTATGTCACCGATTTTGATTGCAATGAAAAGAGAATCGCTTATAAGGGAATCGATACTATAGCTGAAAAATTTATAAGCACTCTTCCAGTCAAACACACTTGTTTTGGTTTTAGTGTTTGACGAAAGAGCGTCTCTCATAGTATTTAAAAAACCTCTTTTGGCTGAGATTGCTTTTATATGATTGTCATATTTTGATAGTTTTCTTTCTAATTTTTCCAGTTGTATTTTTAAGTTCTTAAGTGCTTCGCTTTCAATATCCTCTTCGTATATTGTTTTTATATCATATGAGTAAACTGTGATATTCGAAGAAGATGTTATTCGTATCGAATTGTCATTCAATTTGTAAGGTAATTTTTCTATCACCAGTTTCGATGGAGTTTGTATAGCTGGAATAGTAATGTTTCTTTGTATAAGTGCAGTATTTCTATATACGGTAACATCCGTAATTCTTGATTTAAGGGCATATAATTGAAATGATACAAACATTATAAGTGCTGAAAAAAGAAGTTTTTTCATATATCCTCCTGGGTTATTTTAACTTTATTATAATTTTTTAATAAATGCAAGAACATATCGCTTACAAATTATGTCTATCTTCTTATATTTATTGCTCTAAATTGTCATTGCGGGGAATGAAACGACCTGTCTGCGTATAATGCACAGGCAGGCGATGCAATCTAATCTCAATCTTTTGGAATTGCTTCACTTCGTTTGCAATGACACGGTCTATATCCCCCTCCCTTCTATTCCCTCCCGCCTGTGGAGGGAAAGTAGTTATATGGTATATATTTCCCGATTTTATTCCTTGTCCTCTGTTATCTCTTTTTCTTGTCATG
>Ga0209121_10004624_pt1 | contig 12787 bp, 11 predicted proteins | sample Cruoilmetagenom3_FD_187292 | JGI IMG/M metagenome (GOLD analysis project Ga0209121, IMG submission 187292) | Oil polluted marine microbial communities from Coal Oil Point, Santa Barbara, California, USA - Sample 3 (SPAdes) (version 2) | ecosystem: Environmental > Aquatic > Marine > Oil seeps ... | reverse complement strand
TGAGAGGGGACCCCCCAGATTACGAGGTCAGTCCCATTCAAGGCTTCCCCAATGTTGCTAGTAGAAGAATAGCTACGCCGTTCTTGATTTAATTCTTTGGCTTCAGCCTCACTTCGCGTCCACAGTTTTACCGCTGCTCCCTTATCGCTCAGCAAGACGCCTAAAGTGTTGCCCCAGGAGGTATTGCCTATGATCGTAACCTTAGGCATGGTCTCTCATGCTTTCTCACCATAACCGGCGTTCTGTGCCCTGTCGTAAGCGTTTTATATTGTCCTGGTGTTGGTAGACAAGCAGTGCGATAACTACCGAACTATAAGCTAGATAGATGAGAGGGAAATTGTAGGCGATGGTTAGGGGTATCATTAAGCACAAAGCTGCGAAGGCTCCAAGAATAGAACCAAGAGACATGTGCCGGCTGCGTAATGCTGCTATAGCTACAACTTGGGCACCAAATATGCCCGCGGGAGGGTAAATAGCAAACAATGTGCCAAAATAGGCCGTTACTCCCCTTCCTCCTTTAAACTTAGCAAATACGGGCCAGTTGTGTCCTGCTATTGCGGCCAGGCCAGCCACAACCTGGGCTACATGCTGCCAATGAACAGACACGCCACCAACGGCTAAGATACCACTACCGCTATTTATAATTACTGTAGCTAGCATGACTGCCCCAGTAGCTTTAACTACATCAAGAACCAGAGCTAAAACGCCGAGCTTGGTCCCTATAGTTCTCATCACATTAGTGGCGCCAGTCTTACCGCTTCCATATTCCCTGACATCAACGCCTTTTCCCAGCTTGCCTATTATCAAACCAAAGGGAATGGAACCAAGGAGATAAGCAATGATTACCACGGCAACGAACTTAGCTATCATCATGCTCTCACCTCCATTTTTTTATTGATTTTGCGGGCAGTCTTGGTGAAAATTAACTTTAAAGGAACGCCACGAAAACTAAAGCCCTGGCGAAGTTTATTTTCCAGGTAGCGTTGATAGGAAAAATGAACCAGTTGAGGATAGTTAACCTTGAGAACGAAAGTTGCTGGTTGAGACTCATCTTGATAGGCTCGAGCAATGTGCAACCGCTTGGAACCTGCGCGGGGTGGTGGATGAGTACTTACTGCCTGTTTGACTAACTCGTTAACTTCTGACTGGGGTATTCGCTTTTGCCTTTCCTGCCAGATTTCCCAGGCTTGGGGCAGAATCCTCTTTATGCCCTGCCCTCGTTTGGCAGAGATGTAAATGATAGGTGTGTAGGAGGCAAACTTAAGTCTTTGTTCCACGCTTTGTTTGAATCCCTCTCTCTGTTCTTGCGGAACAAGGTCCCATTTGTTGACCAATAGTATTATACCCTTTCCAACCTCAATAATATAGCCAGCGATATGCATATCTTGGGCAGTAATAAATTCACTGGCATCGATTAGCAACAAGGCAACATCACAGCGGTTAATAGCTTGTAGAGAGCGCAGCAAACTATAATAATCCACTCGGGCATCAACCCTTCCGCGCCGTTTAATCCCAGCGGTGTCAACAAGTAAGATTTCCTTATCATCCCACCGAATTATAGCATCAAGCGAATCGCGGGTTGTCCCAGGAGACTCATGGACAATGGCCCTTTCATCGCCCAGCAATGTATTCAATAAAGTTGATTTGCCTACGTTAGGTCGCCCAACAATAGCTAATTTAGTCTGTCCCGGCTCCACAATACTGATGGGTTCCGGTGGCAGGGAAGCCAGCACAGCATCCATCAAACCGTCTATCCCTCGATTATGGTGGGCACTGATGGCTATAGGTTCACTCATGCCCAGCTGGTAGAAATCAGCTACCTGATTTGCATGTTTTGCAGAATCCACCTTGTTTACTGCTAGTATGATAGGCTTATCAGCGGTGCGCAGCACATCAGCAATTTCACCATCGGCAGCAATAACTCCGTCTCTGGCATCTACCAGGAAGATGATAGCATCCGCCTGGGCAATGGCTGCTTCGACCTGCTGCTTGACCTTCTGCTCCAAAGACGTAGATGGCTTTGTTTGCCAGCCACCGGAGTCAACCACGGTCAACTCCCGCCCCTGCCAGGAAACAACAGCAAAAACGCGGTCCCTGGTAGTCCCTGGCAAATCAGCAACTACGGCTAACCGCCTGCCCGCCAGGCGGTTAAGCAAGGTTGACTTGCCCACGTTGGTTCTCCCCACAATGGCTACAATAGGCCTGCTCATTTGCCTGATACCTTTGAATTTGACAGCAGCTTCACCAGTAATGCCTTTTGCAGATGAAGCCTGTTTTCTGCCTGGTCAAACACTACTGACCGGGGGTCGTCTAGCAGCCCGGCAGAAATTTCCTCGCCGTGGTGGGCCGGCAAGGGATGCATCAACAAAACATCTCCTCTCGCCAAGCTCAATAATTTATTATCCACCTGATAACCTAAAAAGGCAAGACGGCGTTTCTCCACTTCATCCTCCTGGCCCATGCTAGCCCAGACATCAGTATATATTATGTCAGCATCTCTGACCGCTTCATCAGGGTTATTGGTTAGCCGAATCTGGCTGCCACTGAGAGCAGCGAATTCCCTTCCTTGATTCAATATCTTCTCGTTAACATCATAGCCCGGTGGAGAGGCGAGGTGTAAAGTCATGCCCAGTTGACAGGCAGAGAGAAGTAAGCTATTAGCCACATTATTGCCATCGCCAATGAATGCTATGGTCAAGCCAGTAAGCCTCCCTTTCTTTTCATAGATGGTGAAAAGGTCGGAAAGGGCCTGGCAGGGGTGCTCCTGGTCGGACAGGGCATTGATTACGGGCACAGAAGAATGGCTAGCCAGAGTACGTAAGATATCCTGGGAAAATGTTCGCGCAGCAATGGCGTCGACATAACGGCTCAGTACTCGAGCTACATCAGCCACTGGCTCTCGCTTGCCCAAGCCCACTTCTTCTGGGGATAAATAGATACCTTGTCCGCCCAGCTGATACATAGCTATCTCGAAACTGACCCTGGTTCGCAAGGAAGGTTTTTCAAAGAGGAGAGCCAAAGTTCTCCCTGAAAGGAGCGGCGGTGATCCCTCTCGCTTCATACGCCAGGCTTGCTCCATGAGGTATTCAATTTCCTTGCGGCTAAGGTCGCATATCGAGAGCAAATCTTTTTTCATCTTTCACTTCTATTGATACTACTTCAGCGTACCACGTTTGTCAATTAGCAAGACTGCAAAGATGATGCAAACTATTCGTCAGTGGGAGAATTCCATCACAAAAAAGGTCGAATCGGGCAGGCAAGGCTTATCCTCACCTGATGGGTGGAGACGATGTGGGCGGGTACCAGACCCGCCCCTACAAAAATTTGGGGATGCGGAGTGAAGGAATCCCTTCCTTCATGATCAACAAATGCAAAGCAATACCTCTTTCGTGAACGGGGAGCCGGAGCAATAGTGGAGGCAATCATTTGACACAAATTGAGAAGGGTTGTAGTATTTTGACACCGCCGGTTTGTCCAGAAACGACTCAAACAATACACGTTATCTAATTTAGGTTATCAACAATTGATGACAGCACTGATAACAGCGATGATAGTGCATGAATCCCGTATAAATAAGTACGAGTTACCGGAGGTTATCTCTTTTCGGCATCTGTCGGACTGAGTCGCATACTCAGGATTGGCCAGGTGTGAATCGATAATATTAAAATTAAGTATGTGTAGAATATTTACAGGCTATATTTTCGGAGATAGCATATGAATAATAGCGAGTTACTCGCCCGGCGGGAGAAGGCGCTCGGGAAAGATGCGCCGCTATTCTACCGCGAACCGCTCAATATAGTGCGTGGAGAGGGCGTTTACCTGTTTGATCATACCGGTAAACGGTATATCGATATGTACAACAATGTACCCTGTGTAGGCCATGCGCACCCGCACGTGGTAGAGGCGATGTACAAGCAGGCCGGTACGCTGAACGTGCACAGCCGCTATCTTCATGAATCAATTGTGAGCTACGCTGAGCGGCTATCCGCTCACCATGATAAATCTTTAACCACCAGCATCTTCACATGTACCGGTACCGAGGCAAATGAAGTGGCGATTATGATGGCGCGCTGTTCAACCGGCGGCCGGGGTATCATCTGCACCGATGCGGCTTACCATGGCAACAGTGAGGAAGTCCACAAATTGACCCATACACCCGTAGGTGGTAAAGGAGAGGTCCGTAGCATACCATTTCCCCAAACCTATCGCCCACTCCAAGCAGGAGTGAGTGAGCCAGAACTGACAGGGCTATACCTCGCTGAAGTCCGGCGGGTAATCGACGAATTCACAGCAGATGGCATCAAGCTCGCAGGCATGCTTGTCTGCCCAATACTTGCGAACGAAGGACTGCCGAATATCCCTGCGGGTTTCATGCCGCGGGCTGTGGAAATAGTGAGAGAGGCAGGAGGCTTGTTCATTGCCGACGAGGTCCAGGCTGGACTTTGCAGGTCAGGTCGCTGGTGGGGTTATGAAGTTATGGGATTTATTCCGGATATCGTTTCGATGGGTAAACCACTGGGTAACGGTTTCCCAATAGCGGGTGTCATTGCCCGTGAGGAGCTGGTCAACCAGTTTCGGGCATCCACACGGTACTTCAACACCTTTGCCTCCAGCCCGCTTCAGGCCGAGGTAGGAAATGCCGTGCTCGACGTCCTCGAGAAGGAAAAACTCCGCGAAAACTCAGCCAGTGTGGGCGCTTACCTGCGCCACCGACTGTCATCTCTGCCGGCACGTTATGATGCAATCGCTGACATAAGGGGCCACGGATTGTTCGTCGGCCTGGAGTGGGTCAGCGACCGTACGACCAAAACTCCGGACAAGCGTGGTGCGGCGGAAGTAGCCAACCGTCTCAAGGACAAAGGTTTCCTCGTAGCCAATGCCGGCGCCCTTGGCAACGTTTTGAAGATACGTCCTCCGCTTGTCTTTACTCGGCAACATGCGGATATGTTCGTGAATGTATTAGACGAAGTGTTGCATGATATGTATGGAAATAGCTGATATCGATGTCGAGGCGATGGCTCAACAAGCACTCGAAGCTTGGGGACTTCAATCAGAAAAGCACGAATTAGTGTCGGTCACAGAGAATATCGTATTTTGTGTCAAAACCGCTGACGGCAAATTGCTGCGGCTATGCCTGCATCGCTCGTGGTATCATAATCTCCAGGAACTCATCTCCGAATGCCAGTGGACGCGTGCTTTATCCGAATACGGCATCAGCACACCTATCCAGGTCCCAGCTCTTGACGGCAATGATTATGTACTGGTCAGGGATAACTTGAGTGGTGAAGCCCGCTACGCAAGCATGAACCAGTGGGTTGATGGTGAAATAATGGGCCGTATTATTTCCCGCAGCGAGGATTTTGAGGGCTATTTCAAACGCCTGGGTGAAATGGCAGCCAGGATACATAACCAAGCATCAAACTGGAAACTACCTCCGGGATTTACGCGTCACTCGCTAGACGCTGAAGGATTCATGGGGGAGAAGCCTTTCTGGGGTCCCTTCTGGGCAGCGCCAACCCTCACCTCAGATGAACGGAAAAGATTCGAACACCTGCGAAAAGAAATTTATAACCTGCTGGCTCGGCTTGATACAGATTCGGACAATTACAGCATGATCCACGCCGACCTGCACCCGGGGAATCTGGTTATCAATGGCGACCATTTGCATGTCATTGATTTTGATGATGCTGGGCTTGGGTGGCACATGTATGAGCTGGCGGTAGGATTATTTTCTTACCAGGACCATCCACGTTTCCCCGAGATGGTTAAAGCTGTATTCGAAGGTTATCGGGAGTTCAGACCACTCAGTGCTGAATCGACCGTACTGCTGCCTCTTTTTTTATTAGTCCGGGCGCTGGCAAGTGTCGGCTGGGTTGCTGCACGGCCTGAGCTATCAAGGATGAGTGGGGAGAGACATGACCGTTATGGGAGATGGGTGACTGATAAAGCACTTTCCCTCTCTGCCAGTCTAGGCGTTTAACGCTAATATTATTCTTGGTATCGATTTGTACCATAAGCTATCATATTTACTTATGAAAGTGGTGCAATTTCCGTTGAAGCACAACACTCATTACACACCTGGCATTCAAAATGTTATGTTTTTTGATATTATTTTCACAGAGGAAGAGCTGGATTTTTGGGCTTCATATCATATCAGTAATCTTATGGTATGTCGGGGATAAAATATGGAGATAGAGGTGAAATGCTATTCTGGCAATGTCTATGCCGAAGAACCACGGTCTTTTTGCTGGCAAGAAAAGGAATTCCCAATTAAGTCAATAGAAAAAGCCTGGCAGGAACCAGGCAAAAGGCTATTCAAAGTTGTTACCGAGGATGGTAAACTATTTGAACTATGTTACAATGAAACGAGTGACCAATGGTCTGCTGTGGAATTAGTGTTTTAAGGAGAAGTCATGAAAGAGATTTTTGAGATTCTGGAACAGAATGCTCGGGCAACTCCGGAACAGATTTCCATCATGGTGGATAAACCTGTCAGTGAGGTAGAAGAAATAATCAAGCAGGCTGAGAAAGATGGGATTATTCTGAAATATAGAACCATAATAGACTGGCCTAAACTAGGCCAGGAAGATGTATGGGCTCTAATCGAAGTCAGAGTAACACCACAACGTGATGTCGGCTTCGATGCCATCGCCGAGCGCATTTATCAATTTCCCGAAGTATATTCTGCTTATCTAGTCTCGGGCACCTATGAACTGGCTATGTTGGTGAGAGGCAAACATATGCAGGAAATTTCCAGTTTTGTCACGGAAAAGCTGGCTCCCCTCGAGCAGGTGCAAAGCACCGTCACCCATTTTCTTCTCAAACGGTATAAGGAGAACGGGGAAACCTTTCACCTTCCCCAGGAAACAAATAGACGTTTACCAATAACGCCGTAACATGCTAAACACAGAGTCCGCTGCAACCGAATCCCGGGGCAACTTGATTTCACAAAAGGTGGCTACCCTTCCCCCATCAGGTATCAGGAAATTCTTCGACCTGCTTTCATCCGTGGAAGACATTATCTCACTCGGTATCGGTGAACCTGATTTCGTCACCCCCTGGCATATCAGGGAGGCAGGTACATATTCTCTGGAAAAAGGCTACACCATGTATACCTCGAACTCAGGCATACTGGAACTGCGCCAGGAATTGGCCAGCTACCTGGACCTTCATTATGGGATCAGTTATCATCCTGAACATGAGATTCTTATTACTACAGGAAGTAGTGAAGGGTTAGACCTTGCTCTGAGAGCAATTATCAATCCCGGTGACGAGGTCATAATTCCCGACCCTTGCTATGTAGCTTATCCTGCCGACATCACTCTAGCCGGCGGCGTGCCCATTCTTGTTCCCACAAACGAAGAAAACAACTTCGTCGTCAGGGCAACCGACATTGAAGCCCGTATCACGAAACAGACGAAGGCTATTTTATCAGGTTACCCGGCAAATCCCACTGGCGCGGTCATGTCCCAAAAAGAGGCTAGGGCTATTGCCGAGTTGGCTAAAAAGCATGACTTACTGGTAATATCCGATGAGATATATGCCCGTTTAGTCTATGGAGTTGAGCATATTTGCTTTCCCAGCCTTCCCGGGATGAAGGAGCGCGCCATCCTGATTAGCGGATTTTCCAAATCTCATGCCATGACTGGTTGGCGCATTGGTTATGTGGCAGCCGAGCGCAGCTTCACCCAGGCCTTGACAAAAATCCATCAATACACAATGCTCAGTGCCTCAACGATAGCTCAGATGGCAGCCATCGAGGCACTGAGAAACGGTGAAGCTGAGGTCGAAAAGATGGTTCAAGAATACAACAGACGACGCCGCTTCATGGTCAAAAGGTTAAATGAGATTGGTTTACCCTGTTTCGAGCCCAAGGGCGCTTTCTATGCCTTTCCTTCTATAAAAGCTACCGGAATGAGTTCAGAGGAGTTTGCTGAAAAACTGCTATTGGAGGAAAAAGTTGCCGTAGTCCCGGGCACTGCTTTTGGTGCATGCGGTGAAGGTTTTGTTCGCTGCTGCTATGCTACTTCGTTATCTAATATCGAACAAGCACTGAGAAGAATGGGCAGGTTTGTAACAAAAAGCAGGTTGACCGCATAACCATTTCTCCAATGGAAAGGAATGCCAAGAGCTGGTAGTCAAGCTGGATTGAAGTCGAGGGTAAGGACTGTGGGAGATAGAGGACGTCTTCTGTGAACTCAAGAGCTAGGCTGTTGAAAAATGTATTTGCCCAATTTATCGGACTCCCAAACAATAACAAACGACAAAGTTCAATCCCAATTTAATTCTGACTCCCATCGAAGGAGAGGAATTTTAGACGAGGTTATGCGGTTAACTATATACAGCGTATTACTAACAAAGGAGGTGCGGATTTATGAGTTACTGGTTTACCGACCCTAGACTAAAAACCCTTATTCCCCTGGCCTCCGCTAGTGCCATAAGGGGCCTTTCCACGTCTTTCAGCGTACCTAAAATCTTCATGGGGTTCAATGCCCTCAATGAGGTACCCGGACTAGCGGCAAGTGCCTTCGACATACTGGCAACATTGTGTGCCAACAAGCAGGCGTTCATCGTTACTGATGAGCATGCCCGCAGATATGCCACCAGGGTATCCAACGTATTACAAAGAACCGGATTCAAAACCCAGACCTGGGATAAGGCTCAGCCAGAGGCACCCCTGGAGAATGTCAAGGAATGTGCCGAAGCCATGAAACAATTCGAGCCTGATGCCATAGTTGCTGTCGGCGGCGGCTCGGTCATAGATACCGCCAAAGCAGCCTGGATACTCTACGAGCGTCCCGATATAACCGACCTATCGATGGTCTCGCCACTGCTATCCCTTGGGTTGAGAAAGAAAGCAGTTCTTGTCGCTATACCGACAACAAGCGGCACCGGTTCAGACTGCACAGCTGTCTCAGTGGTTACCGATACAGAAGCCAAGAGGAAAATCCCAATCGTTGCTGCCGAGTTGATGCCCGATTTCTCGGTACTGGTTCCTGCCTTTGTTACCGGTATGCCACCAAGACTCACTGCCGGTACCGGCCTGGATGCCTTAGCCCACTCTATAGACAACGTTATGTCTCCTATGACCAACGACTTCACCGATGCGCTGGCCCTGAGAGCCATCCAGATGATTTTCAAGTATCTTCCGCGAGCATACCATGATGGAAACGACCACGAAGCCCGATTAAGAATGCATATGGCTGCCAGTATGGCAGGGATTGCCTTTGGTAACGGTGGTGTCGCCTTGACCCACAGCATGGGACACTCTCTAGGTAAGCTCTTCGCTGTGCACCACGGTGTTGCCGTAGGTGTTTTCATCACCTACGCGCTCCAGTATTACTGCCCCATAACTGATAAGTACCTGGATATATGTGACGCATTGGATGTCAGAGGTAAATCCAGCGACAAAAGGCTGGCCGATTTGATTAAGAAAATAAGAACGCTGTTCCAGGAGTTGGACGTTCCCTTGAACATTAAAGGTCTTGGGATTTCTGAACAGGACTTTGGCAAGAACCTGGACAAACTCACCCTTTATAGCGTTGAGGACCCGTCCGTATTCCAGAGTCCCAGACCTGTCACCTGGGAGCAGTGCCAGAGAATTCTCCATTATGCCTATGAAGGTAAGGACATAGATTTCTAGGAGGTGATGCTATGTTTGGATATTACGGAAAATTCCTTAACGTCGACCTGAGCACTGGCAAGACCGGGACCTTAGAGCTTGAAGAGGAACATGCCAGGAAATTCATTGGCGGTGCCAGTCTTGCCGCCAGATTGATTTACAGCCACGTTAAGACCACCATGAACCCTCTGGCACCGGATAGCCCGTTGGTCTTCGCCGTTGGACCCTTCACCGGGACATCATTCCCCATGGTCAGCCGCTCGGCGGTATGCGGCATTTCTCCGCTGTCAGGTATATGGGGTGAGGCCACCACGGGAGGCGTATTCCCATTCAGACTCAAAGAAGCAGGCTTTGATGGTATTTTTATTACCGGCAAGGCAGACCGACCTGTTTATCTCCACATCACCAACGGTAATGCCGAGATTAAGGACGCCTCTCATCTTTGGGGCAAAGATATATATCAGACTCAGAAGGCTTTGAGAAATGAGTTAAAGGATGCCGGGCTGAGCATTTCTTGTATTGGACAGGCTGGCGAAAGGTTGGTGAAATACGCCTGTGTAATGAATGACCGGGGTAGAGCCGCCGGACGCTGTGGGCTGGGAGCCCTCATGGGGTCGAAAAACCTTAAGGCGATAGTCGCTGCTGGCAGCATGAAGGCAGACCTGTCAGATGCAGCCAAAATCGCCGAGCTTACCACAGAGGCTAAGAATACAATTTCAACGAGCGTCATGCCTATGGTCTTTAGAGAATATGGAACAATGCTCCATATGGACCTCGGCATGTATCTCGGAGATGTCCCTGCAAAATATTTTGCCAGAACTGTCTTCCCTTCAAAGCAAGTAACTTCAGAGGCCTTAAAGCAGGCTTATACTGTGACCAACTCTGCCTGCCACGGCTGTCCTATTGGCTGCGGTCGTATCGTCAGGCACTTCCGCAAAGATCTCGATGAGGTTGATGGTCCGGAATACGAAACAGGCTGTGCCTTCGGACCACTCTGCATGAACTACGACCTGGATTCTATCGTGATGGCCAACCACCTCTGTAACGCCCACGGCATAGATACAATATCTGCCGGCGTATCAATAGCCTATGCCATGTATCTATATGATAAGGGTATTCTGACCAGGAATAAGGCAGGGATGGAGATCACCTGGGGTGATGGCAAAGCCGTCGTTAAACTGGTAGAAATGATTATCAAGAAAGCAGGTATTGGTGATCTTTTAGGCCAGGGGGTACGACAAATGGCCGAAGAACTTGGTGCCGACCCCAGCGAAGCAGCTCACGTAAAAGGGCTGGAGATGCCCATGCATGATGCCAGGGCCTTCACTGGAATGGCAATATCTTACGCAACCGGGCCTCGTGGAGCCTGCCATCTGAAAGGCGATTACTATAACGTTGAATTGGGCAGCGCTGTACCGGAACTCGGTATCATGTCTGGTGATAGATTACAGTCTGAAGGGAAAGCTGAGCCAGCCGCCAAATTCCAGAACTACAAGGACATATTCGATTCTCTACTGCTCTGTAAATTTGCACCTCTCTCGGCGACCCAAATCAGCGAGATGCTCAGCAGTATCACCGGGTGGACTTATACAGCCGAGGACCTCAATACCGCCGGCGAAAGGTCAATCAACCTGAAAAGGGCAATCAATAATAAACTCGGAGTAACCAGAGAAGATGATAGATTACCCAGCCCATGCATCACGCCGCTGGCGGAAGGCAGCACCGCCGGTAAATCCCCCGACATGGGCATACTGCTTCAGGAATACTATGACTTCAGGAAGTGGGACTGGAAGACAGGCAAGCCGACTAAGGAGAAGCTAATAGAACTTGGCCTTGAAGATGCCGCCAGAGACCTGTGGCCTTCTTAGGCTACGTGAATGTTATACTAAATAGTAAGATAGACTATGGCAAGGGGGATAGCCATGCCTAACAGGTATTGCACGGTAATCACCTTCCGGACAAGTGGTTGACCGCTTAATTGTCACCCTGAACAGTGGTCAAGGGTCTTTAGATTCTTTGCTGCCTTTTCAGAGTGAGATTACCACGCCCCGACTTGTCGGGGTCCTCAATGACAGGCGCAGTTGCCAATCAGTCTGACTTTATATGTTCCTGAAGAGCTAGTAAAATTAATATAGATGACTGTAACACCTCTTAGAAAACAGTATCTGAAGGTTAAACAAAGGTATCCCGAAGCTATAGTCTTTTTTCGCTTGGGCGACTTCTACGAGACCTTTGACGAGGATGCCAAGGTCGCTTCCCGAGAACTGGACGTTGTCCTGACCTCGCGGGAGATGGGCAAGGGGCATAGAGTGCCCATGGCGGGGATACCTCATCACGCCCTGGATAACTATCTAGCCAGGCTGATTAACCGGGGTTATAAGGTAGCTATTTGCGAGCAACTCAGCCCGCCGGGCCAAGGACTGGTGGAAAGGGACGTCATTCGCGTGGTGACGCCGGGGACGGTAGTCGAGCCCAATCTGCTTCACAGTAAAAGTAATAACTATCTCGCCAGCCTGGTTATGGACGGTGGGGAAGCTGGAATTGCTTATGTTGATATTAGCACGAGCGAGTTTGCCACTACCCAGCTTCCTGCTGAAAGAGCCATGCCTGAATTGGAGCGACTTCAGCCCAGGGAAGTTCTTATTTCCGAAGTTGTCGATGATTATGTCCAATTGCCGTTCACTGTAAGCCGACTCGATGACTACTGGTTTGATTTGGAAATTGCCCAGGAAGCTTTGCTAGAACATTTCAATGTGGCTACGCTGGAAGGCTATGGTTGTGCCCGCTTGCCTTTAGCCATAAGGGCCGCTGGTGCATTAATACATTATGTCAAGGAAACGCAAAAAGAGACTCTGCCTCAACTAAGCAAACTTGCTACCTACTCTACAGATTCCTTTATGACCCTCGATGGCCAGACCATCCGCAATCTGGAGCTTTTTCAAGGCGGTAGGTGGGGAGAAACCGGCAACTCCCTTCTCTCCATCATAGACCTGAGCAAGACAGCAATGGGTGGCAGACTACTTAAAAATTGGCTGGGTCACCCTCTTCTGGACCTCGCTATGTTGAATCGGCGGCAAGAGACGGTTGCCTGGTTTCATCAAGAGAGTCTGGTCTGCCAAAAGGTCATTTCATTCTTATCGGATATTGCTGACCTGGAGAGGCTGG
>Ga0209121_10004623_pt1 | contig 12792 bp, 11 predicted proteins | sample Cruoilmetagenom3_FD_187292 | JGI IMG/M metagenome (GOLD analysis project Ga0209121, IMG submission 187292) | Oil polluted marine microbial communities from Coal Oil Point, Santa Barbara, California, USA - Sample 3 (SPAdes) (version 2) | ecosystem: Environmental > Aquatic > Marine > Oil seeps ... | reverse complement strand
GCATGGGTTTGTGACTCCTCTGTTGTTTTTTGGGTCACACGCGCAGGGCTTGGTCTTTCGGTGAAAAGACTCACCGCCCCGCGCGCGCATGGCGGGCAGTCTAGCTGCAAGCCCGCGGCATGGACAACTCTTTCGCCGGACTTGCCGGTCAACCCCATGACACAGATCAAACCGGGGGCTTCTCAAGGGCTTGCCGCCCGGGGTTTCCTCGAAGATGCGAAAGTCTTACGCGACGTCATGCCCCTGGCTTTGACCTACCGGTAAATCTTGCCAATCCAGACCTTGCGTGCGACTCTGGCGTGCAAAGCCCGCGATAGGGGAGGAGACATGAAGACCGATACCGTGCGCACGGGCGGGGAGACAGCGCAGCTTCCCCAGGCGGTCGAAACCCGCAACCCCGGCCAGCCGCTCGACATGGACTGGGTGATGTCCGCCCAGGCCAACCGCTCCGCCATCGAACGGCGCGCCGCGACGATCGGCACCCGGCGCTCGGTAAAAAAGGCGCACCAGGCCGCTTGGCTGCTCAAGGCTATCAGCATGATCGACCTCACCACGCTGGCCGGCGACGACACGCCCGGCCGGGTCCGGCGGCTCTGCGCCAAGGCCGCGCATCCGGTGCGCGCCGAGCTGCTCGAAGCCCTCGACATGCCCGGGCTCACAACCGGCGCGGTCTGCGTCTACCACGAGATGGTGGCCACCGCCGTCGAGGCGCTCGCGGGCACCGGCGTTCCCGTTGCTGCCGTCTCCACTGGCTTCCCCGCGGGGCTTTCCCCCTACCGGCTCCGGATCGCCGAGATCGGCGAGAGCGTTGCCGCCGGCGCCCGTGAGATCGACATCGTCATTTCGCGCCGCCACGTGCTCACCGGCAATTGGCAGGCGCTGTACGACGAGGTGCGCGAGATGCGCGCCGAATGCGGCGAGGCGCACCTGAAAACCATCCTAGCCACCGGCGAGCTGGGTTCTTTGCGCAACGTCGCACGCGCCTCGCTGGTCTGCATGATGGCGGGGGCCGATTTCATCAAGACCTCCACCGGCAAGGAAAGCGTCAACGCCACCCTGCCCGTCAGCCTGGTGATGATGCGCGCGATCCGCGACTACCATGAGCGCACCGGCTACCGGGTCGGCTACAAGCCCGCCGGTGGCATCTCCACGGCGAAGGATTCGCTTACTTACCTGGCGCTGCTCAAGGAAGAATTGGGCGACGCCTGGCTCACCCCGCATCTCTTCCGCTTCGGCGCCTCGTCGCTGCTGCTCGACATCGAACGCCAGCTCGAACACTACGTCACCGGCCATTACTCGGCAGGATACCGCCATGCGATGGGGTGAGCCCGAAACGAAATCCGAAGCGGATTTCGGTGCAAATTCCGCAACGGAATTTGTTACGATTTCCGCGCCGGAAATCGCTCTGGCCCCGACCGTCTCAATAGCAAAGGTCGCACCATGACCATCAAGGACATCTTCGACACCATGGAGTGGGGCAAGGCACCCGAGAGCGACGGCGAGGTTCAGGCCTGGCTCGAGGCGCACGATCGCAAATTCGGTTTGTTCATCGACGGCAAGTGGACGGCGCCCGGCGAGACCTTCGATGCCCGCAATCCGGCCAATGACGAATTGCTCGCCGCGGTCACCAAGGCGGGCCTCGACGACGTCAATGCCGCCGTCGCCGCCGCCAAGAAGGCGCAAGGGAAATGGGCCGGGCTTTCAGGGCATCAACGCGCGAAGCACCTCTACGCGCTCGCCCGGTTGGTCCAGAAGCATTCACGCCTGCTCGCCGTGCTCGAGACGATGGACAACGGCAAGCCGATCCGCGAGAGCCGCGACGTTGACGTGCCGCTGGTGGCGCGCCACTTTTACTACCACGCCGGCATGGCGCAGCTCATGGAGCGTGAGATGCCCGACCGCGAGGCGCTGGGCGTGGCGGGGCATATCATCCCGTGGAACTTCCCGCTGCTGATGCTGGCCTGGAAGGTCGCCCCCGCGCTCGCGATGGGCAACACCGTGGTACTGAAACCCGCCTCCGCCACCTCGCTCAGCGCGGTGCTGTTTGCCCATCTCACCCAGGAGGCCGGGCTGCCGCCGGGGGTGTTCAACCTCACCACCGGGCCGGGCCGTATCGGCACCGTGCTGTGCGAACATCCGGATGTCGACAAGATCGCCTTCACCGGCTCCACCGAAGTCGGGCGGCTCATCCGCCATGCCACGGCGGGCAGCGGCAAGGGGCTCACGCTCGAGCTTGGCGGCAAGAGCCCCTACATCGTCTTCGACGACGCCGACATCGATTCAGCGGTCGAAGGGCTGGTCGATGCGATCTGGTTCAACCAGGGCCAGGTCTGTTGCGCCGGCTCGCGGCTGATCGTCCAGGAGGGGATCGCGGAGCGGTTCTACACCAAGCTGAAGAAACGGATGGACAAGCTCAGGATCGGCGATCCGCTCGACAAGTCCATCGACGTTGGTGCCATTATCGATCGGGGGCAGCTGGAGAGCATCGCCCAAATGGTCGAGGCGGGTGGCAAGGAAGGTGATGTCTATCAGGCCGCCTGCACGCTCCCGAACCAGGGCTGCTACTACCCGCCCACTCTGATCACCGGGCTGGCGCCGGCGGCCGAACTGATGCAGGAGGAGATCTTCGGGCCGGTGCTCGTTGCCACCACCTTCCGCACGCCCGCCGAGGCCGTGGCACTGGCCAACAATACCCGCTACGGGCTGGCAGCGACCGTGTGGAGCGAGAACATGAACCTTGCGCTCGACATCGCCCCGAAACTCGCCGCCGGCGTGGTCTGGCTCAACACCACCAACGCGTTCGACGCCGCCGCCGGTTTCGGCGGGGTGCGCGAGAGCGGGTTCGGGCGCGAAGGCGGCTGGGAAGGGCTGCTCGCCTACACCAGGCCCAAGGTCAAAACCAAACCGCTCACCGCGCTCGTCGCCGTCCCAGCCCCAAAAGCGGCAGAGGTCGATGCGCTCGACCGTACCGCGAAATTCTTTGTCGGTGGCAAGCAGGCGCGGCCCGACGGCGGCTATTCGCGGGCGATCTGGTCGAAACGAGGCAAGCTTCTGGGCCATGCCGGCCTCGCCAACCGCAAAGACGTGCGCAACGCCGTCGAGGCGGCGCGCAAGGCCGAGGGCTGGGCCAAGGCCACGGCCCATCTGCGCGCCCAGATCCTGTTCTACATCGGCGAAAACCTCTCGGCCCGCGCCGAGGAGTTCGCCACCCGGATCAACGCGTTGACCGGCGCGCGGAACGGCGCGCGCGAGGTCGAGCTGACGATCGAACGGCTGTTCACCTGGGCCGCCTGGTGCGACAAGTACGATGGCGCGGTCAAACCCGTGCCGATGCGCGGCGCGGCGTTGGCAACCCATGAGCCGGTGGGAGTCGTGGGCATCTTCTGCCCCGACGAGGCGCCGCTGCTCGGACTCGTCTCGCTGATGGCGCCGGCGATTGCGATGGGCAACCGGGTGGTGCTCGCCGCCTCGCAGCCCTACCCACTGGCCGCGACCGATTTCTACCAGGTGCTCGAGACCTCCGACGTGCCGCCGGGCGTCGTCAACATCCTCACCGGGCTGCACAACGATTTCGCCACAGCCCTCGCCGGCCATCTCGACGTCGACGCGATCTGGGCCCATTCCGGGGCCGATCTCTCGGCGCTGGTGGAACACGAGGCCGCCGGCAATCTCAAGCGCACCTGGGTGAACAACGCCCGCGCCCGCGACTGGTTCGGGACGGATGGCGAGGGGCGTGAGTTCCTGCACCATGCGACCGAAGTGAAGACCACCTGGATCCCCTGGGGCGAGTAGGGGGCCTTCAAGCAATCGCGTGCGGACTTGCCTCCGGCGGGAGTGTTCTGGCCAAGATGAAAGGGCGCCGCTTTCTGCGTTTCGTGAATACCTCGGGTGGTATCACACCGGCGGTGTGCCTTCGGCACATCGGGGGCGGAGCCCCGGCGGGTCGGACCGGGCGCAGCCGGTTCGAAATCCAGGTCAGCGACCGATATGTCCGCAACCAGATGCGGAGCGAGGCGAGTTGGACCGAAGCGAGGGAGGTGTCTTCGCGCTTGTCAGACCCTGTGGCCACCGCCCGGACGTGTTTGATATTGCTGAAGAACATCGCCACCTGGATGCGCTGCTTGTAGAGGTCGACATCCAGAGGTCGGCATCGAAATCCGGACGGCGTTTGCGGGGTGGCATCAGCCGGATGTTGGCGGTTGCGCTGCGGTCGGCGAGCAAATCGCGCACTCCGTCGCTATCCGAGGCGTGGTCGGCCAGCAGGGTTTGGCCGACCAGGACGGTTCCAAACATGTCCGCCGCAACGCGCCCGTCATGGGCCTGGCCCGCGGTCGGTTTAGCTGGATCGGGCGGCCTGGGGCAGACGATCAGCGCGTGGATCTTCGTGGTCAACCCGCCGCGCGGGCGCCCCATGCAACTCGATCGCCCCGCTTTTTCGGCCCGTTGGCTCCGTGCTGATGAACCCGAGTGGAGGAACCGTCGATCATCTGGACGTCACCGTCGCAAAGCTCTGGCACCGCGTGTAGAACACCCGCCCAATGTCCCGCCCGGCGCCACCGGTTGAGGCGGTTCACACAGGTCGTATGCGGATTGTAGCGCCGGAATGGCGGCCCATGGGGGCCCGGTTCTGAGCCGCCAGAAGATGCCGTTCAGCATCCGCCGGTCGTCCACCCACGGCTTGCCCCGCACCTTGGTCGGCAACAAGGGTTGGATCACCGACCCCTCGAAATCCGTCAGATCGAAATCCGCCAAGACTGCTTTCTGCTCGTTGGCAGAAATGAATCGCCAAGCGCCGCATCTGTGAAACCCGTTTAGGGGTGCGTAGCCTGGAGCAACTCCTCCAAGACCAGCGCCATCACGCCCGCGCTGTCGACCATGTCGTCAATCCCGATCCACTCATCGGGCTGGTGGGCCAGGTCGAGCACACCGGGGCCGTAGGCGATGCAGTTCTTCAACCGCCCGATCCGGTCGATATGTTTCTGATCGTAGGTGCCGGGGCTGACCACATAGTCGGGCCGCGCGCCCAGCACCTTTTCGATGGCGGCGGCGGTTGAGCGGACCACCGGCGCCTCCGGGTCGGTCATCGACGGCACGACCTCGTGCATGTCGCGGATCTCGTAGGAAAACCCCGGCCGCTCCGCCTTCACCCGTTCCATCAGCGCGCTGACTTCGTCCTTCACGTCGCCAAGGTCCTCTTCGATCAGGAACCGGCGGTCGATGACGATGGTGCAGCGGTCGGCGACGCAAGGGGCCGGGTAGCCGGTGAAGCCGGGCTCCGGCACCGGCTCGCCGCCGTGGATCGAGTTGACGTTGAGGGTCGACTGCTTCGCCCCTTCCGGCACCACCGGCATGTCGGTGCGTTTCTGCGCGAGCAGTGGATAAAGCGTACGCTCCATCTCGTCGAGCACGGCACTCATATGCCGGATCGCGCTGTCGCCGAGGAAGGGCATGGAGCCATGCGCGATGCGGCCGTGGGTCTCAATCTCGGCCCACCAGACGCCACGGTGACCGAGGCAGATCCGGTCCTTGTTGAGGGGTTCGGGAATGATCACATGCTGCACCCGGTCGGGGTTGAACCGGCCCTGTTCGGCGAGGAAGGCCACACCGCCATAGCCGCCCGATTCCTCGTCCGCCGTGGCGCTTACCTCGATGGCGCCGGCAAAATCGGGGCGCGCGGCAATGAAGGCCTCGGCGGCGATGATCGCGGTGGCGAGGCCGCCTTTCATGTCGCAGGTGCCGCGGCCGTAGATCCGGCCGTCCGCGATCTCGGCGGCGAAGGGGTCGCGGGTCCAGCCCTGCCCGACTTCGACCACGTCGTGATGGCCGTTGAAATGCACCGTCTCCCCGGGCCGCGCACCTTCGTAGCGCGCGACCATGTTCCAGCGCGGGTAGCGCTCGCTGTCGCCGATGGCGCCCTCGGCCCGGATCAGCTCCACTTGCCAGCCATGGGCCTCCATCCGCGCGCCCAACCAGCCGCAGATCTCGAAATAATGCCGCCCGGGCGGGTTCAGCGTCGGGATCCGCACGAGGTCTTGCGTGAGGGTCACGAGCGCGTCACGGCGGGCGTCGACTTCGGCGAGGATTTCGGAGGTGGGATCGGTCATGGCGCGAGGCTAGGCCCGGGGCCCCCGAGGTGCAACGGAAAGCGGACCCGCCGGAGGGGGATTGCGGGCTCTTGCCGGGGTGGGCGAAGGGTGGGCGAACTCGGACAGGGGGGTAAGTATTTGTTTTCCTTTATGATAGCGCTACCTGTCTGTTTTGGGCGAACCAGGGGTATTACGGGGGCCGGCAACGGCGGTCCGCCCCCTGCCCCACGCCCTTCCGGACGGGTTGAGCTGATCTTTCGCACGGCTGCTTCGACAGCGCACCATCTGCGCACCGCCCTCGCAGAGACCGACAAGGACCGCGTCACGTTGAACGCCTGGGGTGCGGACGTTGCCGCCATATGCTGGCGAATGGACGTCAGTCTTCATATATTTTGTTGGTGGAGAGCCTGAGAGGAAGGGCGTCAATGGGTCCAGGTGCGACGATCAAGACCTGTTTGTCCAAGTACGCTGAATTCGAAGACCGAGCGACGCTGCCCGAATTCTGGTGGTGGACGCTTCTCGCGCTAATTCCGTTTCTGGGTGAGGCTTTCCTGGCCGCGTTTTTGGTGTTTCAGGGGACAAAGGGGGCCAACCGTTTTGGTCCCGACCCGCTCAGACGCGAAGCTACCGGGCCGATGCCACCGATGCCGAATGAAACCATGAAAAGCGTCGCCGAATGGCAAGACCGGCCGTGAACCCTGCTTTCGATCAGGCTGTTCGCTCTGGGTTCGCAGCGGTCATTTCGGGCGCGGTGATCGTGCCCTGGGTCCGGGTCCGGGTCGGGGCACAGGAAACAACACATCCGGGCAGAGGCCTGCAGCCCGCTCTGCCGCCATTTCACCGCCGGATCGCGCTGTCGCCGCGACATGCCCGGCGCGCGGGCGGTGTGGGTCGAAATTGCACGAGACGCGCGCGGACATCCACGGTAAATTGGGGCGTGATTGCTTCAAATAACCAGCAGGTCTGACATGGTCACCCGTGATTGCGTTCTCCCGTTGGCAACCTGTCTCGCCCTGCTCGCCGGCACCGTGGGTCATGCCCAGTCGGTCGATGCGCCCGAGACGGGGCCCCTGACCGACCGGGCCTACACCCCGGACTGGGACGGTATCTGTGCCGAAGGGGCGGCCCTCGGAGAGGGGTGCGACACGATCCGGGCGCGCGAGATCGTCGATGCGGCACAGCCACCCTGGCGCGCCATCGGCCGGGTCAATTTCGCCAGCACCCTCGTCAGGGGTCACTGCACCGGGACGCTGGTGGGCGAACGTGTGGTCGTGACCGCGTCGCATTGTCTGTACAACCAGGCGCGCAAGTCATGGGTGCCCGCGCAGAGCATCCTGTTTGCGGCGGGCTATCAGCGCGGAAGTTTCGCGGCATTGTCGCGGGTCGAGAGATATGTGCTCGACCCGGCCAACGATCCGGCGAGCCGGGACTTCGCAGGCGACCCGTCGCGGGACTGGGCGCTGTTGATCTTGCAGGATCCGATCGGCCGGGACACCGGTTTCGTCAAACTGGGCACCGTTTCTGCCGAGGCGCTCTGGACGGCCGAGTTGATCTTCGCGGGCTACCCGGCCCTGCGCGAGCATGTGCTGTCGGTCGAGCGCGATTGCGGCGGTGCGGAGTATGTGCTCGGAGGCCGGATGCTGGTGCAGCAATGCGCGGTGATGGGCGGCGATTCCGGCGGTCCGATCTTCGCGGTCGACGGCGACGACCTCGCCCTGGTCGCCGTGCTGTCCGGCGTGATCCGGGACGGGACGTCGCTGGTGAGCGGGAGCGTGCCGGTGGGGGTTTTTCTCGAGGCCCTGGGGCGCGAGCTTGGGCCCGAGGCTGGGCTGCCGGACGCCGTCTCTCTGCCCGCGGCTCCGGTTGCCGGGTCCGAGCCCGCGCCTGCGAAACCCGCGCCGCCGCCCGCTCCCATACCGGTATATCCGCCACCGCCGCCGCGTGGCCGCTAGCGTCCGCCCGGTTGGAGGCTGGAGGAAACCGGTCCCCAAACCGCCCGCCCCGGCCCTTGCCGGTCAGTAGAGCAGCATCATCACGCCCTGGCTCACCACCAGGAACAGCACCGTCATGATCCCGCCCGAGCGCAGGAAATCGGCCACCCGGTAGCCCGCGGGCGACATCAAGAGCGCGTTGACCTGGTGGGTGGGGATCAGGAAGGAGTTGGAGGTCGAGACCGCGACCGTGAGCGCGAACACGCCCGGGTCGCCGCCCGCTTCAAGCGCGATGGAGATCGCCAGAGGCACCAGCAGCACCGTCGCGCCGACGTTGGACATGACCAGGGTAAACGCGGTCGCCAGCACGGCGACGCCGACCTGGAGCGACCAGATCGGCCAGCCATGCAGAAGCGACAGCACCTTGTGGGCGATCCAGTCCGCGGTGCCGGTATTCTGCACAGCCATGCCGAGCGGAATGAGCGAGGCGAGCAGGAAGACCGTGTTCCAGCCGACCGCGCGGTAGGCCTCGTCGACCGACAGCACCCGGGTGACGATCATGCCGGTCGCGCCCACCAGCAGGGCGAGCGAGAGCCGCAGATCGGTGAACAGAACCAGCGACAGAGCGATCAGGAAGAAGGTGAGCGCCCAGCCCATCTTGCGCGGCCGGGTCTCTTCCTCTTCGGGGAAATCGGAGGTGACGACAACGAAATCGTTGTTGCTCTTGATCAGCGAGAGCATGTCCCAGGGCGTGTGGACCACGAGCGTGTCACCGGCCAGGAACGGCACATCGCCGAGCTGCGCCGCCTCGTGTTCGGGGGTCTGGACATGGCTCATGGTCTCTTCGCCGCGGTGGATCGCGAGCAGGCTCATGCCGTAGCTCGAGCGGAACCGAATATCTTTCGGCTTCTTGCCGATCACACTGGCCCCCGGGCGCACGACGATCTCGGCGACACCGGCGCGGTTTGCGGCAAAGTCCTCGCTGAATTCCGCCAGCGTGGTGTCGACGGTGAGCCCGTAGATGTCGCAGAACTCGTCGATCACCTTGCGCCGCCCGAGGACTGCCAGCCGGCTGGGCGCGAGGATCGTCGTGGCGATACGCGGGTTGATCACCTTCTGGCCGGCATAATCGGTGCCGATGATGTAGAGGTGATGGGCGTCCATGATGTCGCCGATGGTGTGGCCGACGAGGATATTTCCCTGAGGCACCACCACCTCGACCATGTCGGATTTGAGCCCGTAGGTGCGCTTGAGATAGTCGGCGACCGACTGGCCGGTGGTCGCGGCATCGTCATGGGCGCGCGCGGGCAGCACCCAGCGGCCGAGCAACACGAAGTAGAGAATGCCGGTGATGATGAGCGCGGCGCCGATCGGCGCGGGCGCGAACAGCGTGAAAAGCTCGATGTGCTTCTCGGGCGGATGATCGGCGTTGGTGGTCTCGATCAGGTCATTGAGCAGGATCATCGGCGAGGAGCCGACCATCGTCATGGTGCCGCCGAGGATGGCGGTGAAGCCCATCGGCATGAGAAGTTGCGACAAAGGAATGCCGGTGCGCGCCGAGATCCGGCTGACCACCGGCAGGAACAGCGCCGCCGCGCCGACGTTCTGCATGAAGGACGAGATCACGCCCACGGTCGCGGAGATGATCGGGATGATCCGGGCCTGGCTCTTGCCGCCGAACTTGAGGATCCAGGCGGCCACCTTGTTCATGACGCCCGTCCGGTCGAGCCCGGCGCCGATGATCATCACCGCGATGATCGAGATCACGGCGTTGGAGCTGAACCCGGCGAACAGCTCGTTGACGTCGGCGAGCCCGTCCAGGCCCGGCACGTAGCTCAGGATGCCGATCAGCACCATGATGGACAGGGCGGCGAGATCGACCCGGACCACTTCGCTGACGAACAGGAACATGGTGAAGGCCAAAAGGCCGAGCACCACCATCATTTCGGTTGTGAGCGCAACGGCCTCCAAGCGGTTCTTCTCCCCTCTCGTCTCCCTGATCCCGCCGCCCAAACGGGGGTTCCATCAACCTTAAGCAAACTTCGCGGCAAACAAAGTGAAACATTCGATTTCGTCTCTTTGTCATGGAATTTCCCCGGTTTGGACGGTTTTGCGCCTCCCCCTGCAATTGAAATCGCGTTACTCTCTTCCCAACTCGATGTTACACCCCTTTACTTTTGCGAGGATATTCATGGCCGCCAATCTCGACGCCCAGATCAAGGAAAGCCAGGCCCAGGTGGCCGAGGCGCAATCGAAGATCGCCGAGCTGACCAGCCGGATCGAAACCGCGCGCGGCAAGGCGATGTCGGGCGACGACATCTCGATCGACATCGAGAACGCGACGCTCGATGACGTTCATGCGCATACCGATTTGATGAACGCCAATATCGCCGAGCTGATCATGGGGCTCGACGACGTCACGGCCGGGTTTTCCAAGGATTTCGACGAGATGCGCTCGAAGACGGCCTGGGAAGGTTTTGTCGGCGTGTTTTCGAAACACCGCGCCGACAGCTTGCGCCAGGAGCGGATGCGCACGGCCAATATCGACGACAAGCTGCAGGACCTGATCGGCAAGTCCGACAGCATCGTGACGCTCCTGGAAAACCAGCTCACCGTGTTGAACGAGCAAAAGAGCAGTGTGGAGACCAACCTGACCGAGACGCTGGACGACCGTGAGTTTACTGTCGGCGACCTTGAAGCCTTGCGCGCCGAGATCCTCGGGAAGGACCCGAAGATCATCGAGCTCGAGGGCAAGATCGGCTCGACCACGGATGCGGCGGCGCGCACCAAGCTGGAGACCGAGCTTGCGGAGCTGAACGGCAAATACAACGAGCTGGTGCAGCAGGAGCAGGTGAAGCTGGCGCGGTCGCAGACGCTGGAGCGCTACATCGAGAAGGGCAAGACCTGGGTGGACTCGTTGCAGAACCAGGCGGCGACGCAGATGGTGCTGATCAACAAGCTGCAGACGGACACCAAGCAGCGGGTGGTGCTCTACGATGCGCTGTCGAAGTCGTTGAAGACGGCCCAGCAGCAGGACGTGGCGCACCGGATCAACGAGATCGGCGTCGAGACCGACAAGGAAGCCCAGGCCGCGATGGCGGCGATTGGCACCGCGACCAACCAGAAGATGGCCGACATGATGGAGGCGCATGAGGACCACATGGTGTTTGCCCGCGAGGTGCTGGAAGCGAAGGCCAAGGCGGACGAGCGGTTCGCGCGGCGGTTTGCGGCGATCGTGGAGAAGCACGACAGCAATTTGTACGGGGAGTAACTGTGCGATTGTTCAGGCCTCCTGGAACCTGGGGCGCGTGGACCTTGGGTGCCGTCTTTGCCATTCTCTTTTTGAGGGGGCTCGTCTGGCTAGAGCCTGACCGCGCGGACACCTATGTCGCCCTTGGAGTGGTTGTTTTGGCCTCGTCGTTGTTCGCAGTGGTCCGGCGCAAAGCGTTGGCCGGACACCTGAAGCGCCAACAAGGTAAGGAAGATGCCTGAGACTGACTCCCGAACCGACGAACCTGGCCTGGCCCATAACGCGGAAGCGTCCGCTTGGCGCACGGTTCTCCTTACGGGTCGGGGTGCGTTGCTTCTGCCGTTTGGAATGATCGCCGAGGCGGTGCAAGAAGGCGTCAATGCACTGAAAGGTCTCGGCTACTTGATTGGCATTGGCTTGCCGGAGAAACCCGACGATCTGCCAGAGGACATTGACGACAATGCCTGAAACCGACGCCCTCACCCGCGACCATATCGAGCTGGAGGACACCCGTGTCACCCGGCGCTACTTCGCCAAGTTCGAAGCAATCACCGGGCACATGGCGCGGGTGGCGGCGCAGTTCGAGGCGGAGGGCACGCTCAGCCGCCAGGAGGTGGACCTGCTGGCGCGTTACGTGATCGCGCTGGGCTACACCTTCCGGGCGCTGGCCAACAAGTATCACATGGTCGGGCGCACCGAGGGCACCGGCCCCGGCAAGCTCACATTCGACCGGCAGGACTCGGGCTTTCCGGTGCACGCCGAGTTGATGCAGATGGCTTCGGACGCGGCGCAGGCGGGGCGGCATCTGAAAAGCCTGCCGAGCGAGGCCGCGCTCAAGCGCGAGATGGTCGAGGAGATCGTCGGCAGATTGCAGGTGCCCACAAAGCTGCAATATGCGATGAGCCAGCGGCTCTATTACGAGGAGCTGGCGCGGGGTGCGCTGTTCTGGCCGCAGATGGATCCGGACGTGGTCTGGCTCGGCAACGACGGCACCGGGCGCGAGGTGCGGCGGCGCTATCTGGTGCACTGGGCGGTCTATGACAGCACGGTCAACATCCCCACCGTCTATTTGATGGACGTTGAGGACAGCGGGCGGATCGCCCTGCCCAAGGACGAATGGCGCTGGCCGCAGGCGCAGGCGCATCTGATGGCGCAGGCGATGGCGGGGCTGAAGCTGGTGACCATCGCCGGCGGGTTCGACAAGGATTTCGACGATCTGCACCCGAAGCGGCTCAGGCGCTTCCATCTCGGGCCGATGTATTCGTCCGCCTTCACCCGCCAGACCGGGCCTTTGAAGGCGGTGCTGGAAGAGGCGAAAGCGCCCGCGGGCGAGGACTGGGCCCTCGCGTGGACGATGGAAGAGCTGGAGAGCGAGCGGGTGGAGCTGGAGAAATCGGGCTGGTTCGGCTCGGTCGAGCGCGAGATCTTCGCGCTGGACCCGTTCGACGGCGCGGCGGATTCGGGGCGCACCCGGATGGACCGCGCGATCATCCTGCCGCAACGGCCCTTCCAGGTGCTGGCCGAG
>Ga0209121_10004622_pt1 | contig 12793 bp, 10 predicted proteins | sample Cruoilmetagenom3_FD_187292 | JGI IMG/M metagenome (GOLD analysis project Ga0209121, IMG submission 187292) | Oil polluted marine microbial communities from Coal Oil Point, Santa Barbara, California, USA - Sample 3 (SPAdes) (version 2) | ecosystem: Environmental > Aquatic > Marine > Oil seeps ... | reverse complement strand
TTCAAATTTTAGGCATTTTGGAAGCCTTTATCCCCTAATTAAATCCTAAACTCTAAACAAATTCAAATTTCCAAATTCAAATACCAAATTTGCCCTTTGGGCAAAATCAGTTGAACTTATTTAATTCCTCTTCTCCACCCTCTTTGCCTTTGGCAAATTCCTATTGTTTTTGCCCTTCGGGCAAAATATTGTTTAGCATTTAGTTTGTGCCAAGGGCACAATTAAAATTTGAATTATCTAATTTGCCCTTTGGGCAAAACCAGTTGAACTTATTTAATTCCTCCTCTCCACCCCTTTTTTGCCTTTGGCAAATTGTTTTGCCCCTTGGGCAAAAGTCAATTGGGCAACTACATTTCTGAACCGCCTCCAGTATTATACAAGCTGGCTTACTGTTGACCTTCTGGCAGCGTATTCCTTTTCTGGGGAAGCTTCTTGGCGATGTATTTTGGCATAAAGGAAACTTTCAGCTTTTCTTCCCCATAATGACCTGCCTCGTAATTAGCATCCTGCTTACCCTTATTGTGAACCTGATAATCCAGCTATTTCTATTTAGATAAATGTTGAGGTAATCCTCTCGTAGCTTCCTAAGTAACGTAAGCGATGATTGCTATTATTCCTAGCACAATAAGGTAAATGCCCACCAGGTAATTGAGGATTTTGGGGAAAATCATTACCACAATGCCAAAAATAAGACTGATTATTCCTGCGGCGAGCCCCACACTACTGTGTATAATAGGCATAAACTATCACCTCCTTTCATCCTCACATTCCTCCAAGGGAGAGGTTAAGTGAGGGAATGCTTTATCGTGCAGACTGCTCCAGCACAAGAGCTACTGCGCCCAGCACACCGGAGTCGTCTCCTAACAAAGCTGGCTTAATTTTAACAGAGTTAGCTGATGTTTTGAAAGCCTTTTCCATGACTACATTTATTGCTGGCTTTAGCAGCAAATCGCCCATCTTGGCCAGACCTCCACCTATCAAGATCAGTTCAGGATTAAAAATATTGACCAAGTTAGCCAAGCCTACCCCAAAATAATATCCCAGGCGTGAGATAAGTTTCTTAGCTAGTTCATCTCCTTGCTCGGCTGCCAGAGAAACAACCTTGCCATCAATTTTGCTCATATCCCCATTTACAAGTTCAACGATGGAGGTATGGGCACCTTGGTTGATTTGTTTCACTGTTTCTCTGGCTAAAGCTGTGCCTGAAGCTAAGGATTCCCAGCAGCCAACATTGCCACAGTTGCAGAGAGGTCCGTTAACATCTATAGTCATATGCCCAACTTCGCCAGCAGTGCCACAAGCTCCGGTATACAATTTGCCATCAGCGATGATGCCCCCGCCGATGCCTGTGCTCACGGTAATATAGATGAGATTGGCAACTTTTCTTTTCACCCCAAAGCGCCACTCCCCCAAGGCAGCCAAATTAGCATCGTTGCCTAAGTAAGTAGGAACGCTGAACTTTTGCTCCACGGCGTCTCTTAATGGCACCTCATTCCAGCCGGGAAGATTGGGGGAGAAGATGACTTTACCATTATCACAGTCTATGATGCCGGCAGCAGCAATACCTATGCCCAAAAGCTGAGATAGCTCAACCTTGCCCAAAGTTATAGTTTTTTCAATAGCCTCGAATATGCTACTTATTACAGCGTCAGGCCCAGCCTGAGCGGGGGTAGGACTATATTCTCGACCGAGAATCTCTCCCTGGGCAGTAGCTAGAGCAGTGGCAATTTTGGTACCACCAAGGTCCACTCCTAAGATAAGCTTTTTATGTTCTGGCATTGTCACGCTTTCACTTAAAGCTAAGCTCCAAATTCCCATAAGATTGCCACGCTTCCCCTTCACTTTGTTCAGGGCTTCGGCTGACCGCAATGACAGTAGCGTTTAGAATTTATCCATCTATGCTACTGTGGTCAGGATAGTTTGTCAAACAATGGACTTGAAGAGTAAAATGGCAAATACCATGATAGGATTTGAACACATGAAGAAAATCTCCCGCACATCCCCATCCAAGATAGTGCTCTTAGTAATCGATGGCGTGGGCGGCTTACCCCACCCCGAAATCGGTAAGACAGAGCTGGAGTCAGCGAAAAAGCCCAACCTAAATCACATAGCCAGGGAGTCGCTCTGCGGTTTAATTGACCCCGTAAGCCCAGGAATTACGCCGGGAAGTGCGCCGGGACACCTGGCAATTTTCGGTTACGACCCCGTCAAGTATGATATCGGCCGTGGAGTTCTCGAAGCCGTAGGAATAGACCTGGAGTTAAAGCCTAAAGATATTGCTGCCAGGGGAAACTTTTGTACTGTTGATGACAAAGGGATTATTACCGATAGGAGGGCAGGACGAATTTCCACGGAGAAGAATGCAGATTTATGCCGAGTATTGAATGAGACCCTTCGCTGTGCTCAGAGCTTCAGCGGAGTTGAAATCTTAGTTACGCCAGTAAAGGAACACAGATTTGTGCTTATCCTTCGAGGTGAAGGTTTATCATGGGAGCTAGCAGATTCTGACCCACAACAGGTAGGCTTAGTTCCCAAAAAGATACAGGCACTATCGCCACAAGCACAGAGAACAGCAGAAATCGCTAACGAATTTGTGTCCCACACAAAGAGCCAACTAGGGACTGAACCAACTGCCAACATGGTGCTACTGCGTGGCTTCTCCCACCTCCCTGATATCCCCTCTTTGTCTGAAATCTACAAATTAAAGCCGGCGGCTATTGCCATATACCCCATGTATCGAGGCTTAGCAAGACTGGTAGGGATGCAGATATTACCAGCAGGCAGCAACATAACAGACCAGCTAAAAAGCTTACAACGCCATTATAAAGACTATGATTTTTTCTTTATTCATTTTAAGAGCACTGATTCCAGAGGGGAGGATGGCGACTTCGAGGCTAAAGCTCACGCCATTGAGGAACTTGATAATGCTCTTCCTGCTTTGCTCAACTTGAATCCAGATGTCCTGATTGTCACTGGAGACCATTCCACTCCAGCAAATTTAGCTATGCACAGTTGGCATCCGGTTCCCTTCATGTTACGCTCCAAATGCTGCTTTCCTGATAACGTCACCGAATTCTCAGAGCGAGCCTGCCTTGCTGGCGGTATGGGTCGTTTTCCCGCCGTAGAAATAATGCCTTTGGCTATGGCTAATGCTTTGAAACTAGATAAGTTTGGTGCTTAGATAAAAAGCAAAACTATGCTATAATTTTCTATTGATATGGCACGAATAGTAAGGCTAGATCATATTGCATTCGCGGTGAAAGACTTAGACCATGCAATAGCTCATGCTAAAGAAAAATATGGGGCTAAATTCCTAGCTAAGCACGATGCTAAGGAGCAGAAATATACCGTAGCTGTTCTACAACTCGGGGAAAGCATTCTTTCCTTGATAACACCTATGGAAGAAGGCGGATTCGTGAAAGAGTTCCTTAATAGGCGAGGTGAAGGTATTCAGCATTTAGGATTAGAGGTGGATAACTTAGAGGAATATGTGAAGGAGCTGGAATCAAGAGGGATAAAAGTGCCTGTAAAGCAATTCAAAGGCAATGAGAGAAAGGAAGTTTTAGTTGGTCCGAAGGATGGTTTCGGAACAGTGCTTCAACTTATAGAATGGAAAGGCGGTGCTGATATATCGCCTGACGAGCGCATTGCCAGAATGATGAAATATCATACGACTCTATAATTCCACAGGAAGCTCTTTTACAATAGCGATTACATTGTTAAGGTTAGGAGGTAAGAATGAGCAAAGTCTTAGAAGGAACAAGGGTTTTGGACCTTTCTCATTACAAAGCTGGACCTACCTGCGGTCAGTTCTTAGCTGATATGGGAGCAGAGGTTATTAGGATTGAGAAACCTGGTGGGGAGGAAGATAGGCGATTAGGACCTTTTGCTGCAAACGGGCAGAGTATATATCTTGCCTTCACTTGCCGTAACAAAAAGGGGATTACCCTAAACTTACAAAAGGACAAAGGCAAGGATATGCTAAAGAAGCTAGTAAGGCAAAGTGATGTGGTAATAGAAAACTTTGGTCCGGTTGGAAATAAGAAATTGGGCCTTGATTATGAATCCTTGAAGAAAATTAAGTCGGATATCATCGTAGTAGCTGTATCAGGTTATGGCCAATATGGTCCTTACGCCAACCGACTCGGCTTCGATGGCATTGCTCAAGCGATAGCAGGCATGATGTGGGTAACGGGTTTCCCTGATAAAGGTGAGCCTGTAAAAGCAGGCGTAGGCTTCGTAGATTTTGCCACTGGTGTTTACGGAGCGTTGGGAACCTTGCTTGCCCTACATCACCGTGAGAAAACTGGAAAGGGACAATTGGTTGATGTTTCCTTGCTAGATTCAGCAGTTTCCTTTATGGAGTACATTTTTGGCGAATACGAGGTAGCGAACTATGTGCACCCACAACTTGGCAATGCCCATCCCTTTATAGGACCCTACGATGCCTATAAAGCTAAAGATGGCTACTTCTTTCTCGGTGTAATTAGTAATCCCATGTGGAGAAGGTTGCTTAAGTTTATGGGAAGAGAAGAATTAGCTGACGACCCAAGATTCAAGACAGATTTGGAGCGAGGTAGACTTGAGAGCCATCGATTCTTCGCTGAATGGATTAATAATTGGGCATCTGAGAAGACGGTTAAAGAAGTAGTGGAGCAGCTCAACGAGGCAGATATACCTTGTGCGCCAGTAAATACTATACCCGAGGCGGCTTCAGATCCTCACATCCGCGCCCGTGAGATGATAACAGAACTTGACCACCCAGGAATAGGCAATATCCCTCTAATAGGAATCCCCATAAAACTTTCTGAAACGCCAGGAGAGATTAAGACTCCTGCGCCCACAGTAGGTCAACATAATGAAGAATTATACAGCAGCCTCCTGGGATTAGATTCTGAGCAACTTTCACAACTGGAGCGGGAAGGCGTTATCTAAACTCATTTTTCCTTTAGCTGTGTCTCTACCAAGCCTTCTTGCTCTAGCGCTTCCATAAGGCGAGCAGCTCTAGGATAGCCAATGCGGAGGCGACGCTGCAAGAAGGAGGTAGATATATGCTTATGCTCTTGAAGGAGGTGCTTGGCTTCCTCTAGAAGAGGGTCTGGAGGGGGAGCTATCTTTTGACTTGAGGGCGCGGTTACTTCATCAAAATCGATAGGGCTCATTTCTACCTGCCTCTGATTTCCCCAAAAATATACCAGCCTCTCAATTTCGGCATCGGAAACAAAGCCTCCCTGAAGGCGTTTAGGCTTACTTGCTTCACTAGGCATGTAAAGCATGTCGCCCCGGCCAAGTAATTTCTCAGCACCTACTGCATCAAGGATAGTCCTGGAATCCACCTGAGAGGTAACTGCGAAGCTAACACGGGTAGGAAAGTTAGCTTTAATAAGCCCCGTAACCACATCCACTGAGGGGCGTTGAGTAGCTACAATAAGATGAATTCCTGTAGCACGAGCTAATTGAGCTAGTCGGCAAAGCGTATGCTCTACTTCGTCAAAAGCCGCCATCATTAAATCAGCAAGCTCATCAATGACCAGCACCAGATATGGCAGCTCCTCTCCAGGTGAACGGTCTTTATTATAACCCTCAATATTACGCACTCCAGCCTGAGCAAACTTGCGATAGCGATTATCCATTTCTTGGTTAAGCCATCGTAGCGCTTTTATAGCTTTATCGCTATCTACAACTACCGGAGCAGCCAAATGAGGCATTCCGTTAAAAGTTACTAGCTCTACCCTTTTGGGGTCAATTAGGATAAATTGGACATCATCAGGGCTATTATGTAACAGCAAGCAACAAACAATAGAATCGAGACAAACAGTTTTACCACTCCCGGTAGCTCCAGCAATGAGCAAATGTGGCATCCTGGTTAAGTCAGCTGCCACTGCTTCACCGCCAGCACCCTTGCCTAAGGCTATAGCTAGCTTGGATCTGGCTTTAATCTTCTGAAAAGCAGCGCTCTCTACTACACTACGAAGGGCAACCGAGCCAAACACAGTGTTAGGAACCTCAATGCCTATCACCGATTTCCCTGGCACGGGAGCTTCAATTCTAATGCTAGGAGCGGCTAAGGCTAAAGCTAAATCATTGGCCAAAGCGGTAATACGGTCTACCCTGACTCTAGTCTTCGATACCTCCTCCACCCGTGATTGGCCTTTTTCCCTTATTTCCTTATATTTACGGTCCCAGCCAGGCTCAACACCAAATTGTGTTACGGCAGGGCCTGTGTTTATTTGCACAACTTTAGCTTCCACGCCATAGCTAGCTAGGGCATCCTCAATAAGTTGGGCCCGTTGTTCGATATCATCCTTATCTAATTTCACCTCGCTTGGTTTATCCAGGATATCAATAGGTGGAAGCTGCCAGCCACTGAGAGTGAGGATTGGTTCATGTTGAGATTGCCATGCTTCAGGCTCGTAGCTAACAGGGGGGAGGGAGGGCGGTGCGGGTTTCGCTTCTACCTCAGCAATGCCAGGGCTTGCTTTAGTAAGAATAACTTCAGATGGAGTAGCTTGACGGGCCACGGCTTTGTGGCGAGGTTGAAAAATTTTAGTAAGAAGATACCAGCCATGTCTAAGAGCATGCCAAGTTTTACGAGGAGCAATAACAACAAGACCCAAAACAACAAGCCCAGCTACTCGAAGCCCACCAATGATATTGGATTCACCTATTATACTTTGCCCAAATGTGCCTCCTATGCCAGCTTGACTTAAAGCACCTTCTTCAGGGGTGAAAAGGGGGAAGGAAAGGATACCCCATACAGCCAAAGCCAGGACAACTCCCCCGACAAGCCAATTCCACCTCCCCACTAAAGCAAGGAAATGCTTTTTCGCTGCCACCCAAATTAGCATCCCCACCATGGCAACCAATATGCCCAGTCCAGCCCCAAATAACTCCAGAGTGCTTTGCCATACTCCGGCGCCCCAAACAATCAAGCGAGGCACAAATAGATAGAGCAATCCTATTACCACGAGGAGCAATATAAGCCTTCGTATCACTGGTAAAGCGATAAAACCAAAGAAACGCCTCCACCATGGTCGGCTTTCCTTCCTCTTCCGCTTTGGCTTGAATATAGTTTGTTGTTTTGCCTTAGCCATAACCATGAAAAAATCAAAGGTCAAAAGTCAAAATGACAATTTAAAAGTTAAAACTTTTGATTTTTGCTCTGTATTTTTGCCTTTTTATTTTTGGTTTTTGCATTTCTTTTGCTTTGTCATTTTGCATCTTGATTTTTGCTTTTTGACTTTCGTTTCGGATTTCGTGCTTAATATCTCTCGATAACTGGGATGATAATAGGACGGCGGTGAGTCTGCTCATAGAGGAATCTGCTCAATGAATCTTTCACCACGGCATCAAGATTGCTTCGCTTCGTTCTCAATGACAGTCTATCGTGATTCAAAACAGATGCTACCACGTCTTGGCTTTTCTCAATCAATGCCTGGCTCTCTCCAGCACTGATAAAGCCCTGCGTTATAATACGCGGCTTTCCCACTAATTTGCCCACCGTAGCATCAATAATAGCGGTTACCACTACAACTCCGTCTCGAGAAAGCGACTTGCGGTCATGAAGCACATCGCTATCCAGCTCACCCGTTACCAAGCCGTCTACATAGATATCTCCTACGGGAGTTTTACCAATCACCTTTCCTGAATCCTGCCCCAGCTCAAGTATATCCCCGTCCTCAAGGACAAAAACGCTGTCCTTCGGCATACCGACACTCTGGGCTAACTTGGCATGCAAACATAAATGACGATACTCACCATGAATAGGCACGAAAAATTTAGGCTTAACCAAACTAAGCAAAAGCTTCAACTCCTCCTGACTGCCATGTCCATGAACGTGAACCTGAGCCAACTTGCTGTAAATTACCTGAGCACCCTGTCGGAAAAGACTATCTATGGTTTTGCTAACCAAGGCTTCATTGCCCGGAATAGGAGTCGCTGAGATCACCACTGTATCGCCGGGGATGATTTGAACTTGACTGCGAGGGTCTCGGCTAGCCATGCGCACTAAGGCAGAGGTAGGTTCACCCTGACTTCCTGTAGCTAATACAACAACCTGGTTATGAGGCAAACTTTTAAGTTCATCAAAACTGCAAAGGCTACCAGAAGGAGCAGTAAGGTAGCCTGTTTTTAGCGCCATTTTCGCTATCTCCCTCATACTTCGTCCAACGATAAATACGCGACGCCCATGTTTAGCGGCAGCATCAATCACCTGCTGAATGCGGGATATCAGAGAGGCAAATGTAGTTATGATTACCCTTCCTTTTGCCTCGACTATAATGCGGTCTAAAGTGTCACTGACCACTCTCTCAGAAGGAGTATAGCCCTGAAGCTCAGCATAGGTGGAATCGGAAAGAAGAAGTAAAACTCCCTTTGTTCCTAGCCAAGCTAGTCGGCTGAGGTTAGTAGTCTCGCCAATCACTGGGGTATAATCAAGTTTAAAATCACCGCTATGAACTACAACGCCAGCCGGGGTATGAATGACTAGCCCCACAGAACCAGGAATGCTATGGCAAACAGAAAAAAACTCTATTTTAAAGTTACCCAGCATAATCCTATGCTCTGGGCTAATTACATTCAGCTTTGCCTTAGTTTTTATTCCCCGCTGCTTAAGTTCCACAGAAATCAACTCTTGAGTGAACTTGGTGGCGTAAATGGGAAGAGGAAGGTGAGGTAAGATATAAGGCAGAGCCCCAATGTGGTCTTCATGCCCATGAGTAATGACTATCCCTCTTAAATTTTGCTGCCTCTCCAGAAGATAGTTAATGTCTGGGATAAGGAAGTCAACCCCCAGCATTTCTTCGCTGGGGAACATAAGCCCGGCATCAATGACAATAATATCATTGCCATATTCCAGAGCCATCATGTTCCTGCCAATTTCGCCCAGTCCGCCTAAGGGGATGATTCTTAACTTAGCTGCTGACATATTTGTCCTCTGCAAAATTAAATTTTAAGCTATCTAATCTTGCGCCTGTGGCGCAAAGCGAATTTGAATTATTTGCCCTTTGAGCAAACTCCTGCCGCTTTGCTGCAAATTCTCTATAAAATGCTCTCCATTGGGAGATATTATAAGATACTATGTGGAACACTATAAATATCCCCCTTTTTGTGAGCTTCACTCACTAATCTAAAATAAACTCAACTGCTGAGCTTCAACGGAAGCCTCTTCCACTTTTTCGCTTTGAGCTAGTATCTGTGGAATCTTGAGCATATCAGCCTCGATGATTTGGCGTAGACTGCCTTGGTGGAGAGCTGCTGCAGGATGATACATAGGGTAATAAATGACATCACCTAATCTTCGTGCCTTCCCATGAATCTTGCCTATGCCCTCATTGGGAAAGTATCTTGCTAGAGAATAACGCCCTAAAGTAATAATCATTCTAGGGTGAATTATCTCTATTTGGCGGTCAAGCCATTTCCGGCAAGCTTGTATCTCTGTCGGCAGAGGGTCACGATTTTGTGGAGGGCGACATTTAATTACATTGGCGATGTAAACCTCTTCTCGCTTTAAACCAATCGAGTCTAGCAGTTGGTCCAGAAATCCCCCTGCTGGTCCCACAAAAGGACGCCCTTGTTGGTCCTCATGCCACCCTGGCGCCTCACCAATAAAAAATAAATCAGCTTCCTCAGGACCCTCACCAGGCACGACCTTAGTGCGATGCTTAGCTAGCCCACAATCTTGGCAGTTTACAATCTCTTGGTAAAGCTCAACTAAAGCTGACATCTAATCTGATAGTAGCATGCCTACCTTTACTAGTCAATTTAAACTGTTCCAGTTGTTGCACTAAATTTTTGGTGGGTGAGGATTCGATAAGAAAGGAGAGGGCCCCTTCAGGCTCATCTCGTATTGGAAGAGACCGGCTTTTGATTTTAATCTTGAACTGGATTAAAATACTGCTTTTGGAATGAAAGGAAAGGAGGCATTATCTGATGGCTAAGGTTGAGATAGGGAAAGGAGTAACCCAAGCATTAGCTGAGTTTGCATCCAAAGTAACCTTTGGTGACCTGCCCCTGGAGGTTGTTCACCAGACCAAGCGGCTTATTTGTGATTCCATTGGATGTGCCTTAGGTGGCTATTCCAGCGAAAAAGGGCGCATAGTGCGGGGCTTTGTAAAAACATTGGGCGGCAATCAAGAGGCTAGTATTATAGGCAGTGGCGATAAAACATCGTGTACAAATGCTGCTTTCGCTAATGCTAATTTGGGAAATGTGATTGACAGCGATGATACTATTTTGATGTCGCATCCTGCCGTGCCTACAATTTTGGCTGCATTGCCTATCGCCGAGAAAAGTAGGATAAGCGGCAAAGATTTTATTGCCGCAGTGGCGACTGGCTATGACATCTCTATCAGGGTTGGTGGTGCAAGCGAGAGTTGGCTAAAGATAGAAGGTGGCAAGCTGAGAACGCTTCCTGTACATGGGTATAGTTGGCATATCTTTGGTGGAGCAGTGGCTGCTGCCAAGGTGCTTGGCATCGATACTAAACAGATGGTCCATGTCCTTGGTTTAGCCGGGACTTTTGCTCCTATGCCTATTGAGGCGAGATGGGCAAAGCCGGTGGACTCTCTACCCTTAAGCAAATACCATGAAGCAGGTTGGACAGCACAAGGTGGGCTAAGTGCTGCCTTATTGGCTCAGGCAGGCTATACTGGCCCTGCTGAGATATTGGAAGGTCGGACTGGCTTTTGGAGAATGAGGGGACGCCAAGAATGCAACTTTGATTTCATGGTTGACAAACTCGGGCAAAGATGGTGGATTATGGAAACATGCCTTAAGCCCTGGCCTTGCTGTAGATTCACTCATCATTCCATGACTGCGTTTACCAAGCTAATTGATGAACATGATATCAAGGCAGAGGAGATAGAGAAAATAATGGTGAAGGGCAGCATGTTGTATGCCCCTATTTTTCACGTAAGGCACCCCAGGACACCGGTGAATATGCAATTTAGCGTAGCCCATTCTCTAGCCAATGCAGCCTTAAGAGTGAAGCCAGGCCCTAAATGGCAATATCCAGAGACAATAGACAACCCAGGAATGAAGAGGCTTCGGGATATGGTTGACATTGAGCTCGACCCAAAGACTTTGGATGTGATGGCACAAGACCTGGCAGGCGAATATCCCAAGCAGCCTAGGCGGGTGCCCACCACTGTAGAAGTGAAAGCTAGAGGGCAAGTATATAAGGAAAGCACAGAGTATGCCAAAGGAGACCCGGCCGCTTGGGTAGAAGGAATGGCTATGAGCGATGAGGAGCTAAAGGATAAATTCAGAGCCCAAGCTGTTGATGTTTTGAATATGTCGGCTGGCTGGAGAAACAAGATCGAAAAGGCTATTGAAACAATCTATAACCTAGAGAATATAAACGACATCACAGAGTTGGTAAATTTGCTCTCGCCTTAAACTTGTATTGAAATTTGCTAATTAAATGCTCATAAAAGAAAAAAAAGTGAGGATCCTAGAAGGCGGAAACCTGAGTTTCGGCAAATTTGAAACTTGGAAAGGATTTAAGGAGGTAGAGTTATGGAAATAAACAAAGTCGTTATTCTCGGTGATGAAGAGTCAGGGGCGAAGATTCAAGATCTCTTGTCTGAGGTTGAGCTTAAAGGTATTATGCCAGATTTAAAAGGTGACTATAGTCAAGAGTTGTCGGATGCAGATATGATACTGGAGAATCTTCCCGGCGATATGGAATTAAAGAAAGAGATCCTCCGCAAATGTAGTAAAAAAGCCCCGCAAAAAACGATATTTGCTACTACAGCTTCCTGGGGAATTACCGAGTTAGCTGCCGCTGCTGAAAGGCGACAAAATTTTATCGGACTGAACTTTACATGTAACCCCTTTACGATGAAATATCTTGTTCAAATAACAAAGGGATTCGAAACATCTGAGGAAACCATTACTACTTGTAGAGAGCTTGTAGATAAGGTTGGTGCCACATCTGTGGTGCTTGAAGATTCGCCCGGTCTTGTTCTTGATAGAGGGTTGGCTGTAGCGATAAACGAAGCTGCCCTTGTGCATATTTCTTGTTCTGTTTCTATCGAGGACATTGATAAGGCAATGAAATTGTTTACTAATTGGCCCATGGGACCTTTTGAGTTTGCTGATACGATTGGGGTGGACAAAGTGGTAGACACCTTAGAAATACTTTCTCAGCAAATAGGCTCACAATATTCACCCTGTCGCTTGCTTAGGTATATGGTAGCATCAGGGAGATTGGGCAAGAAAACGGGCAGAGGATTTTATACCTATAGTTAGAGACTAATTACAATTTAGTCTGGAGGAATTATGGAAACTGGAAATGTTATTTATACTAAAAAAAATGGAATAGCTAGAATTGTTGTTAACAGAGCTGAAATGAGAAATGCATTGAATAGAGATACCAGGTTAGGTATTAAGAAAGCTATACAGGATATCCAAGAGGATAAAGAAATCAGGGTAGCCATTATCACTGGAGCTGGTGATAAAGCATTTATAAGTGGTGCTGATATTACTGAGCTTAAGGATGCGACTCCGATGGATATGGAAGAGCTGGGTTCTACCCTATCCCAACAGCTCTACTCAGACATAGAGAATCTCCGGGTTCCCGTCATTGCCATGATAAATGGCTTTTGCCTTGGCGGAGGTTGCGAGCTATCTATGGCCTGCGATATAAGAATCGCCTCTGAAAATGCTAAATTTGGCCAGCCTGAAATTCTTATTGGAGTTATGCCTGGAGGCGGTGGTACACAGAGACTTCCCAGGCTAATAGGTTGGGGAAGAGCCAAGGAGTTGCTATACACCGGAGAGATAATAGACG
>Ga0209121_10004621_pt1 | contig 12794 bp, 14 predicted proteins | sample Cruoilmetagenom3_FD_187292 | JGI IMG/M metagenome (GOLD analysis project Ga0209121, IMG submission 187292) | Oil polluted marine microbial communities from Coal Oil Point, Santa Barbara, California, USA - Sample 3 (SPAdes) (version 2) | ecosystem: Environmental > Aquatic > Marine > Oil seeps ... | reverse complement strand
GCCATAGTGATCACCACGCCAATAGTCGCTGTGTCCCGCGTCACCAGACTACGAGCCAGCAAACTGGGTGTATATCCCATTTCCTGTGCCAGGCGACGGATGCGCTCCTTTGTCTCGTCGCTGATGCGGGGGTGATCACTGAGCGCGCGGGAGACAGTGGAAGGTGAGACTCCTGCCGCCTTGGCTATGTCCTTGATGGAAACTTCCATCGTACCCACCCTCACGCATACGTTTGCACTAACGAAGATTTATTTGCCCCGCGAGGACGGAGTCTGCGCATACGTTTGCACACCTGAATTTTATCACACCCTGGCCGGTTTGTCAATAGTTTCCGCGCCTCATCTACAGGCCAAAACAGACACGGGGAGGCATCGGATTTGCCATCCCGTCACGGCTGCGTATAATTGGAACACACCTGCCTGAAAGAGCCGGCGCTGGACAGATTTGCAGCCCAGCGCCGCCTGTTCACGACGGCGCGCTTGGCATAAGGAGCAAAGATGACCTCGTGTACATATTGCGATGCTAATGCTCTCTATCGCGACCGCGAGAGCGGTGCCTACCTGTGCCCAGTCCACTCCCGGCTGGAAGTGACCGGGCCACGGGGAGAAGCGCCACGGCCACCACTCACCATCCGACCCGCCACACCTGCCGACCGCCCACACATCGCCGAACTGGCGGATTACTTCTGGGGCGAAGTCGAGGTCGCGTGCTTTGGCCACAGTTACCAGGTGGATGTGCTGCCAGCCTTCGTCGCCTGCGAGGGAGACGAGATCGTCGGCACGGCCAGTTATGCCCTTGAAGATGAAGGGGACACCGTCAACCTGGTGATGCTCAACGTCCTGCCCCAATGGCAAGGCTGGGGTGCCGCACGCGGGTTGATTGCAGCAGTGGTCGAGATCGCGCACGCCGAGGGCGCAAGTCGCCTCATCGTCGCCACGACTAACGACGACCTGTCCGCGCTGGCACTCTATCAACGGCTTGGGTTCACGATCACAGGAGTGCTCGTGGGCAAGGTGCTGGAGCACCACGGCGGGGTTGAACCAGGCTTCGCCGGTATTCCGGTGCGGGACGAGATCCAGATGGAGTTGCTACTATGAGCGAGCGACCACTCATTGCCATCACGATGGGCGACCCCGCCGGCGTGGGGCCGGAAATCGCGGCTAAGGCGCTGGCGCGGGGCGAGGTGTGGGCTTGCTGCCGCCCGCTCGTCGTCGGAGACGCAGGCACGCTGGCGCAGGCGGTCGCGCTGGTGGCCGCCCCGCTGGCCCTCCACCCCATCGCCAGCGTGGCCGAGGCCGGCTTCGACCCCACCACGCCGGACGTGCTCGACCTGCGCAACGTGAAGCCCGCCGCGCTGCAGCCGGGCAAAGTCTCGGCGACGGCGGGACGAGCGGCGGTGGCCTACATCGAGCGGGCGGTCGAGCTAGCGCTGGCCCGGCAGGTGGATGGTATCGCCACCGGGCCGGTGCATAAAGCGGCGCTGCATGCCGCCGGCTGCCCCTACATCGGGCACACCGAGTTGCTGGCGGCGCTGACCGGTGCGGAGCGAGTGACGACGATGCTGGCAACGCCCGGCCTGAGAGTGGTGCACGTCACACGCCACCTGCCGCTGCGGGAAGTTGCAGCGCACATCACGCGCGAGCGAGTGCTGGAAACAATCCGCCTGACCGACGAGGGGCTGCGCGAAATGGGCATCCACCGCCCGCGGCTGGCCGTGGCTGCGCTCAACCCCCACGGCGGCGATGAGGGGCTGCTGGGACGGGAGGAGATCGAGGCCATTGGACCGGCGGTCGAGGCGGCGCGGGCGGAGGGAATAGATGTCCACGGCCCTATTCCGGCCGACTCGGTCTTCTTTCGTGCCATCCGTGGCGAGTTCGACGCGGTGGTGGCGATGTATCACGACCAGGGGCACATCCCGATCAAGACCCACGGCTTCGAGCGCAGCGTAGCGGTGACGTTGGGATTGCCCATCGTGCGCACATCGGTAGATCACGGCACAGCCTTCGACATCGCCTGGCAGGGCCTGGCGAGCGAGGAGAGCCTGGTAGAAGCGATCCGGCTGGCGGCTCGGCTCGCATCGCAGCGCAGATTTGCGTCCTAAGCCATTATGTGGTATAAAAGGTATCACAAGCCCCCGTAGCTCAGTGGATAGAGCACCGGCCTCCGAAGCCGGTGGCCCGCGTTCGAGTCGCGGCGGGGGTACTCAGGCAAGACGGTTCAGATCACTTGCGAGAGAACACAGCCCGGCTGATGTGCTGGGCTGTGCGTCTTCAAGAGCATACTCTCTCGTCCGAGACGAAGGCGAACCCTTCGGATTTGACACATTGGCAAAATGAGGTAAAATTGGAGCCGAACCGGGTCAGTAGGCCGTGGTTTGCGATCTGATATTAGCCCACGTAGCTCAGTCGGTAGAGCACACCCTTGGTAAGGGTGTGGCCATGGGTTCAAGTCCCATCGTGGGCTCTGTGCGAAATCCATAGGTAGATAGACAAGGTGGTCTAGTGGCTAAGAAAGCAATCCGACAGGTGATCACACTCGCCTGCACAGAATGTAAAGAGCATAACTATACGACCGAAAAGAATCGGCGCAACGATTCCAGCCGTATAGAGCTGAACAAATTCTGTCCCCGTTGCCGCAAACACACGTTGCACCGCGAGACGAAGTAGGAGGCTCACAGGCCAGTAGCTCAATTTGGCAGAGCAACGGTCTCCAAAACCGTAGGTTGCGGGTTCGATTCCTGCCTGGCCTGCCTGAGGTAGGCTTCAAGACACCGCCGCGTGTAGAGGCGGTGTCTTGAAGTGTAGAGTGACCTGTCATAGGGGGGCACTAGACGTGGCGAAAGCAAAAGCAGCGAAAAAGAATACAAAGTCAGGAAAAAAACCAAAGAGGGAGAACGCCATCATACGCTACCTGCGCGAGACGCGTGCAGAATTGCGTAAGGTGCGCTGGCCCACTCGTCAGGAGGCATGGAGCCTGACGAAAATCGTCCTGATCGTCACCGTCTCTATGGCCCTTCTCTTGAGCCTGCTGGATTACCTGTTTGCTCAGGCACTGAAAGGGATCATCAGCGGCAGCACGATCGCCATCGGCATCACGGTCGTCGTCGCAGTCGCGAGCGCAGTGACCGTCGTGATCCTGACCCGACGGGCGGCATAGTAGGTTGAACTGGTAACAGCGATGTTCACGGAAGAAGTCGGACTCGATGTGGAAACTGCGGCGGGAGATAATACGGACGCGCCGACGCTGACCTCACCAGAGGCCGGAGACGATACACCCGCAGAGTCGCTGGTGGCCACTCCTGGCTCAGCAGAGGGAGAGCCACCGGAGCAATCTGTGGAAGAGGCCACGCCGGAGGCACAGGCATCTGAGACGGAAGCCGCTGCCGAGGTCCCGGAGGCACAGGTATCTGAGACGGAAGCCGCCGCCGAGGTCCCGGAGGCACAGGCATCTGAGACGGAAGCCGCCGCCGAGGTCGCAGAGACCCAGGCCGGGGAAGCAGTTGAGGAGACCGAGGCCGAGGTATCTGAACCTCAAGATAGCCATGCCTGGTACGTCATCCACTGCTACTCCGGCTACGAGAACAAAGTCAAGCACAACCTGGAGCAGCGCATCGAGACAATGCAGATGCAGGATCAGATATTCCAGGTCGTAGTCCCGACCGAGGACGAGATGGAGGTTCGCGACGGGAAGCGACGGACGGTCGAACGGCGCATCTTCCCAGGCTACATCCTGGTGCAGATGATCCTGACCGATGCTTCCTGGTACGTAGTGCGCAACACGCCAGGCGCGACCGGATTCGTGGGGATGGGGAACAAGCCAACACCCCTGCGCCCCGAAGAGGTCCAGGCCATCAGGAAGCGCATGGAGGCCGAGGCTCCCAAGATCAAAGTCACGTTCAAGTCAGGCCAGAAAGTGCGCATCATTGATGGTCCCTTCAACGAGTTCATCGGCATAGTGGATGAGATTGACATGGAACGGGCTAAGGTGCGAGTGCTGGTTTCCTTCTTTGGCCGCGAGACGCCGGTCGAACTTGACTTCCTGCAAGTGGAGAAAGCCTGACGTAGAATACCTGAAACCCCCACCTGGCAGCGGGGGCTTCAGGGTGAACATCTGTGTTCGAGGTGGAGGACGATGAAGAAGATCAAAGCAGTAGTGAAGTTACAGATTGAGGCCGGGAAGGCCAATCCGGCTCCGCCGGTGGGGCCTGCGCTGGCGCAGCACGGCATCAATCTGATGCAATTCTGCAAGGAGTACAACGCCCGCACGGCCGGTCAGATGGGGAACATCATCCCGGCCGAGATCACCATTTTCCACGATGGATCGTTCAAATTCGTGCTTAAGACACCGCCTGCGCCCGGTCTGCTGCGCAAGGCGGCGGGTGTTGAGCGCGGCTCAGCCGAACCCAACCGGGAGAAGGTCGGGAGCATCACCCGCGCTCAGTTGGAAGATATCGCGAAGTTGAAGATGAAGGACCTGAACGCCATCAACCTGGAAGGCGCGATGCGACAGATTGAGGGCACTGCGCGAAGTATGGGGATCGAAATCGTAGATTAGGGAGAACCCTTCCGAAGGTTTGGCAGTAGCTTTCAGGCCGGGAGCGTCTTCGCCAGTCTGGAATCGCCCCATCTCCAGGGATACTCGCAACCTTCGCAAGGGCGTGGGAGGGCATAGCCCGTCAGAACCACTTGGGAGGAACGATGCCGAAACGAGGTAAGAAATATCGCCAAGCACTGGAAAAAGTAGACCGCATGCGGCTCTACTCTCCGCAGGAGGCGCTGGAACTGGTCAGGGAGACCAGTTACGCCAGCTTCGATGCTACAGTGGACACACACTTCCGATTGGGTATAGACCCACGCCACTCCGATCAACAAGTACGCGGTGTGATCCTGCTGCCCCACGGTCTGGGCAAAGAGGTGCGCGTGCTTGTCTTCGCCGCCGGTGAGGCGGATAAAATCGCCCAGGAGGCTGGCGCTGACTATGTGGCCTCCGACGACGAGTGGATCAAGAAGATCCAGAATGGCTGGACGGAGTTTGACGTGGCCATTGCTGTACCAGAGATGATGGGCAAGGTAGGGCGATTGGGACGCGTGTTGGGTCCACGAGGGCTGATGCCCAATCCCAAAGCCGGCACGATAGCTCCAGCCGATGATCTGCCACGCCTGATCCAAGAGGCAAAGGCTGGTCGCGTAGAGTTCCGCGTGGATAAGACCGCCAACCTGCACATACCTATCGGCAAGGTCAGTTTCCCGGCTGAGAAACTGCTCGATAACTTTGCGACGGTGGTAGACGCGATCAAGAAGGCCAGACCCCCTGCCAGTAAGGGGATATATATCCACAAGATCACTATTACGTCCTCGATGGGGCCCGGCATCAAGGTAGATCCAATCCAGGCCCAGGAATTGGAGGTTTCGTTCTAGAGTCATTCGGACAACCTGTAGCCGAAGACAGCAGGTGTGCCCCAGAGCACGTAATTCAGCCTGCCGAGGTAAGACATGACCATCCACTTGTGGATTAGATGAGGAATGTCCTTGCGTCGGCACGGCGCTGGGACTTTTTACTTTTTGGGAAGGAGGTGAGCAAGGTTGGCAATTTCAAAACAGCGAAAAGCTGAACTCGTCGCGCAGTACGTCGAACAACTCAAACAGAGCCAGGGGATCATCCTGGCCGACTACCGGGGACTGAGCGTGAATGATATGAGCAGGATCAGGCACGCAATGCGCCCCATTGGGGGCAAATTCCAAGTGATCAAGAACCGGCTGATGGCGCTGGCCTTGAAGGAAGTGGAAATGTCAGTGCCAGAGGAGTGGCTGACCGGGCCAACGGTCATCAGTTTTTGCCACAACGAGGTTCCCCCGGTGGCCAAGGCGCTGAAAAATGCCGCAAAGAACCTGGAGGCACTGCGTGTCAAGGGCGGATTGGTGGGCACGTCGGTGATTTCGGCAGAGCAGGTATACATCATAGCTGATCTTCCGCCACTGGATGTGCTCCTGGCCCAGGTGCTTGGCACCATCAACGCTCCGGCCAGACAGTTGGCTGGCGTCGTGGCCAGCGGCATCCGGCAGGTCTTGAACGTCCTGCAGGCCTACGTGGACAAACTGCAAGAGTCGGGCTCTGCGCCTGGCATCGGGATGGAACAGGCCGCCGAGCCTGTCTGAGCATCGTTAGTTAGTTAGTTAGTTAGTTGGTTGGTTGGTTGGTTAGTTGGCTGGTCGGTTACCAGTTAGGAGGAAAAGAAACTATGGCAGACCTGGAAAAGATCGTGGAAGAAATCAGCAAACTCTCGTTGCTGGAAGCATCTGATTTGGTCAAGATGCTGGAGGATAAGTTAGGCGTGAGCGCGGCAGCGCCAATAGCGATGGCTGCTATGCCCGCTGAGGCAGCCGCGGCCGAGCCAGAGGAGGAGAAGACCGAATTCGACGTCGTTCTCAAGGAGATTGGCCCCAAGAAGATCGAGGTCATCAAAGCAGTACGACAACTCACCGCTCTAGGCTTGAGGGAATCCAAGGATATGGTGGATGGCGCGCCCAGCGTTGTACTGGAAGCCGTCTCTAAGGAGGCAGCCGAGGACGCCAAGTCTAAACTGGAGGCCGCTGGCGCAGTCGCCGAGATGAAATAAAAGTCTCCTTAATATCCCATCCCTGGCCCTTCCCCCTCATAGGGGGAAAGGAGGCGGCAGCCAAGGCAGGTGCCCACCGCGCCAGGGAGGCCAAACCCCCTGCTGCGCGGGGGGACAAGTGACAACGACGCAAGGCACGTGATCCCCTCCCCGCGTCGGGGAGGAGCTTGTGGAAGGTTGCCTATCACAGCAATGCACAAAGTCGCCTCGATGAGGCGGCTTTGTGCTATCTGACTCGTACTATTACGACTCCCCTGTTAAACTGTGGCCTTCAAGTATCCGACGAAATTGGCTAAAGCTTGCAGCGTGTGGACTATACAATGAGGATCAGCTCGTCGGACAGAATCCTCAATTCAGATCGAAAGTTCATTGTCGGACTCCTACAGACAAACTACATCGTCATGACGACACGATACGTATCTGGTCGCAGTGCTGCCTGCAACCCCTCCTCCAATCGCTCGAAGGGCAGTACCAGCGAGATGAACGGCTTGAGGTCAATCAATCCCTGGGAGATCATACGCACGGTCTGAAGCACGTCTTCTTTGTCCTGGCTCATCGTGCCGGTCAGCGCGATCTCCTTGCTGTGAAACAGGTTAGGGTCAATGGAGATCTTCGTGTCGCGCGGGTGGATGCTGGCGTAGACGTGGACGCGCCCACCATTGGCGACCGCCTCCACAGCCTGCTCCACCGCCGAGGCGACGCTCACCGCGCAGAAGATCACATCCGCGCCACGACCGCCGGTCAGCGCCTTTACCCGGTCGGTGAAGACGTCCTTGGTCGGATCAATGACGGCGTCGGCGCCCATCTCCTCGGCGAAGGCCGCCCGTTCGGGGTTGGGCTCACTGACGATGACTCGCGCGCCGATCTGTTTGGCCAACACCAGGTGGAACATACCCATTATGCCCGCCCCCACGACGACGACGTTGTCGGCCCGCTCGATCCGAGCCTTGCGCACGCTGCGCACTACGCAGGCCAGCGGTTCTGTCAGACAGATTTCCTCGAAGGATGCCTCGTCGTTGGCCTTGTAGAGCTGGTAATCGTCGAGCAGTACGTATTCTGCCAGGCCAGCGGGGCCAAGCACATCAGTCTCGCGGAAAGGTTTGCGGGCGTTGTCGCATATATTGTCCAGACCACGCCGGCACGACTCGCAATAGCCGCAGCGGGTCAGTACCGAAGCCATCACCCGATCGCCAATCTGCGCGTCGGTATAGACCTGGCTGCCCAGTTTGACCAGTTCGCCTGAGACCTCGTGCCCACCGGCCATGGGATAGTAGTGCTCCTCGCCAGTGTACATCCGCTGCTCCCAGGTGCAGAGCGCGCACGCCCTGACCCTCACCAGCGCCTGGCGAGGGTTAGGCTCGGGGATGGGAAGCTCGTCAAAACGTATCTGCTTGGGCCCAACGAAGACCGCTCGCTTGTATGTTTTCGTCATCAATGTCTCCTTTGTTGGTAGTAGGACCAGAAACCAGGTTTTTCAGAAAAAACCTGGTTTCTCTCTACTCAAGACACTCCAGGGCAGCGCCTACCGTTGCGTCCTCGTGGATGATGGCTGCGATGGCCGCCGTCATCTTGTCAGGCTCAGAGTAGCGCCATATATTCCGACCGACCGCGACGCCGCTTGCGCCAGCCTGCATCGCGTCGTAGATACCACCCAACAGGTCGCGAGGATCCTTGGACTTGCTGCCACCCAGTACGACGATGGGCACGTATATCTGCTCGACAATGTTGCGGAAACTCTCCACATCGCCACTGTAGGTGGTCTTGATGAAATCCACGCCCAACTCCGCACCGATGCGACAAGCATGACCGATATTCTCCGGCGTCCACATCTCGGCCGGGTTCTCGAACCCGCCTGGCAGCATCTCGGCCATCACGGGCACGCTCCACTCAGCACACTGGGCGACCAACTCGGACAAATACGGCAGCGTCTCCGTTTCGTACATCGAGCCCGGCATACCCATGCTCCCGACAGCGTCGGCCCCGACGCGCAGCGCGTCGTAGACATTGTATAGCAACTGCATGGGACCGTGCTCCTTGGCCAATGACGAACTGCCGCCATCAACGCGCAGGACGATACCCATATCTCCAATTTCCTCAGCGAACCGCGTGACGACGCCATAAGTGGTCAAGATGGCGTCCGCACCACCGGCGCGAATCCTGCGGATGACCTCGCCTGGTTTCTCCAACCCTTTCATCATCCCAAACGCGCCCGGGTGGTCCATCGCGACGACGAGCGTCTTGCCATCCTCGCGAAAGATGTGATTCCAACGATGGGTTTTGAGTCCAATCATCCTTAACTCTCCTTTTGTATTCTGTTACCAACTCATACAGCGTAAAACGTGATGCGTGAAACGTGACAGAGCATCACGAATCACGAATCACGCATTACATTTATGGGTGCAATCGCTAACCGAAGAGCCCGACCTTGATCGCCTCGCCCGTCTCGGCGTTAATGCCCGGCCATAAGGGATAGGAACCCAGCACCCCGACCAGGATCACGACTACCATAATCGTCGTAGGCGACGCGTTCTTCTTCGCCAGCAGCCACCATAAGAGCAATACCAGCAGCAGTGGCAGCAGGTTGGGCATGAAACTGTCCAGGACCGCCTGAAGCTGGAACGTGGTGCCGCCAATCATGAAGGCCAGTGGCGTCGAGAGGCTGACGAACTGCACGACCAGTGCGCCCATGATGAAGTTGCCCAGCACACCCGCGCCGACGATGACGCGATTCAGCATGCCGCCCTTCAGGATATTGGTGACGGCGGTGCGCCCTTGCAGATACCCCTGCCACCAGAGCAGCCAGCCGACACCCCAGACGAAGGCTGCCACGACGACGAGGAAGAAGAGAGGGCCGAGAATGTTGCCGGTCGTCGCGGTGCCGACGGCTCCGCCCGTCGCGATGCTCATGCCGATAGCCAGCGCGATGGGAATGACGATGCCCTGCTGGATCGTGTCGCCGATACCGGCCATCGGGCCCATCAGGCCGGTCTTGACGCTGTTGATGGCGTCGTCGCTGATGTCGGCCCCGGCCGCGCGCTCCTCCTCCATCGCGATGACCGCCCCGTGGATCACGCCGCCGATGTCCGGCTGGGTGTTGAAGAAGACCAGGTGGCGCTTCAGCGCGGCGCTGATGTCCTCCTTAGTCTTGTACAACTTCTCAATGATGGGCGTCATACTGTGCGCGAAGCCCAACCCCTGCATACGCTCCCAGTTGTAGCAAGCGTGCGAGAAGAAGAGCCAGCGCAGCCAGCTCTGGAAGACGTCCTGGCGCGTGAGCAGCCCAGGCGATTCGCGCGCCTCGGCGGCCCCGGCAAGCTGTGTGCCAGCGACGCCCTCGGTAAACAGCACGTGTATGAACGCCACGCAGGCACCGATGATCGCCATCACCAGCAGGTTCACGCCCCCGCCCATCATCGAAGTGATCAGGAAGCCGATGAAGAAGTAGGGCCACACATTGCCCCGGAGGAGGAACTTCAGGTTGAGGGCGATACCGAGGGCTGCGAGCATGCCGCTGGCAGCAAACAGCCCCGACATTATCCAGATAGCGTGTTGCGCGATCCACCCCAGCGCTGCCCCGATGGCCGCCGAGCCTAGCCACGCGGCCAGCGCGACTGGTACGGCGTAGATAACAAACAGGAACGGCTGGGAGTAGATGTAGTTACTCCGCGCCACCGCCTTGATATCCCCCTCCTCGGCAAACTTATCCGCCCAGTGAGGGATGATCGAACACAGGGACATGCGCAGCCACCAGGTCAGGCTGCCCAGCAAACCCAGCGGCGCGGCCAGCGCCAGTGCAGCATCCACGCTCAATCCACCACCCAGCGCCAATGCTGTACCCAGGTAGCCAGCCAGTCCAGGGTCGCCAGGTAGCGAGCCACCCGCTGAGATCCAACCCAGGTATAGCACATTGATATTGGCACCGATGGCGATGCCCTCGCCAAGCCGCCCCATCACCAGGCCGACCAGCGTGCCGGCGACGAGCGGACGGTACAGCACGGCGAAACCGAGGTTAGCGAACCAGGGCGAGAGCGCCAGGTAATACATGATACCGACGATGGCAGCCATCAGGAAATTCATGCGCACAGGCTCTTCCTGCGCCACCGGCGCAGCCTTGACCACGACGAAACTCACCACCATCAGCACCAGGCTGACGCCCATAGCCACACTGACTTGCTTTCTATTTACCTTCAATTTCTCCTTTCGACTGGATAGACTATGACTTGCCGGCCAGGTCTGAGAATGCCTTGGACCTCTCGCCTGGCACGGTCAGGAGGGTAATCTCCACCCCCTTGTCCATTAAGTACCTAAGGATTGCGATCTCTTCCTCCGAGGCAGAGATATTCTTGAAGATGTGCTTGCGCCCCGGCCCGCTGCCGATCCCGCCGACGTTGAGCGCGCTGTACTTCAGCCCACCGTCGTAGAGACGCTTCGCCGCCAGGGGCGACTTCAGCAGCACCATCGTCGTTCCTCTATCCGGCGCACTCTCGCCTAGAGAGTTAATGCCCTCCTCGATCGAGAGCACGTCCACCTGGAGATCCGGCGGCGCGGCCAGACTCAATACTTCCTGCATGAATGAATCCGCCGCCACGCCGTCGTCCACGACGACGATGCGGGTAAACCGCTGGTGCTTGCACCACACTGCGATCACCTGCCCGTGAATTAGACGATCGTCAATCCGCACTAACCCTAATTCTTCGATAGCGTTCACCTCCTTTCCTTCAGTCGAGTGAGACCGCCCTGGAGCCTGCTCAAAGCGGCGCTCTTCTTATGCCCACTTGCTACTTGTTCAACATCGGCCCCAGATTCCTGATCGCCTCCCGTCCCGCCTGAGCAATCGCCTCAGCCAGTTGCGGCAGCGAAGCGTCGTTGCGTGACATAACCAGTTCCAGCAGCATTGGGAGATTCACCCCGGTCAAGCACTCGACGTTGCCTTTAAGCACCTGGCGAGCCGCCACGTTACACGGCGTCCCGCCCAACAGATCAATCAACACCAGCATCTCCTCGCCCTCGATTCCTTGCAGCGCCGCAGCCAGTTTCTCCCCGAATCCTTCAGGGCTCTCACCGGGCAGGAGGGGGACGGAGAATAGATGTTCCGTCGGGCCCGTGATCATCTCGGTCGCCCGAATCATCGCGTCGCCGAGGTCGCCGTGAGAGACTATCACGATGTTGATCATATTCAGTAACACCTCTTGTAGAATGGGGATACGCCCGCTCGGGCATCACTCCGTCGCCTCCAACAGCATGCTCAGCCGATACCACTCCCCGCAATAGATCGCCAGGGCGAACTCAATCACCTCGCCCGTGTCCAGGAACGTTGTGCGCTCCGTGCGCAACACGGCGGCGGGATACGAAAGGTTCAGCAGTTCCAGCTCGCGCTGGTTCGCCAGGGCGGCATATACCTGCTCCTCAGCCCGAGCCAGCGTCAGGCCATATTCGCCACGCAGGATGTTGAACAGCGATTCCTGCGCCAAGTTGTGGTGCAGCACCTGTGGGCATAGACGGTGATTGAGGTACACGCTGTGCAGGGCCAGCGGCACATCGTTGATCAGGCGGAGCCGCTCAATCTTCACTACCTCATCCCTGGACTGCAGGCCCAGCACCTTGATCAGGTCAGGCCCTGGCGACACGATCAACCTGGCGTCGAGCAAGATACTGGAGGGACTCACTTCCTGGCGGCTCACATCTGCCGTGAAACCGGCCAGGGAAACCTTAATGGCCAAATTGGCCCGGGGCGTTGCGACGCAAGTACCGCGGCCCGGCACTGTGCGGATCAGGCCCCCGCGGTTCAGTTCGCGCAGGGCTTCACGCACCGTAGTACGGCTGACGCCGAACTCTTCACACAGTTGACGCTCGGAGGGAAGAACATCGCCGGGCCGGAGAAAGCCCTCCGTAATCCGGGATGCCAGAAGATCCTTTAATTGGAGGTAGAGAGGAATTAGACTTTGTCGGTCGAGGCTCACCGATTACCCCCGCCTGGAACCGGTTGCAAGACCACTACGGAAGAGACCGCTACTGGTACGTACCAGCCACTACCATCATTGTATCACGAAACCTTGCCACTGTCAAAAGCGTATTTATCGGTGATTACCCACATCTCCACAACCATCCCGAGACTTCGTCATTCTGAGGAGCGAAGCGACGAAGAATCTCATTTCGCAGCACCAAATTGTCATCAGGA
>Ga0209121_10004620_pt1 | contig 12795 bp, 9 predicted proteins | sample Cruoilmetagenom3_FD_187292 | JGI IMG/M metagenome (GOLD analysis project Ga0209121, IMG submission 187292) | Oil polluted marine microbial communities from Coal Oil Point, Santa Barbara, California, USA - Sample 3 (SPAdes) (version 2) | ecosystem: Environmental > Aquatic > Marine > Oil seeps ... | reverse complement strand
GTTATACATTCGATAGTTTAAAAAAATGGCACGGTTTGAACCGAAATGGGTGGCACAGACATACCGAAATGACTGGCACAAGTTGAACCGAAATAACCACCCCAAGAGGGTTTTGAGAAATTGGTTGGGATTCATTTATTAAAATATATAAAGAAGCATATAAAATATGAAGGTACTGTTATCAATAAAGCCAGAATACGCAAACAAAATCTTTTCAGGAGAGAAAAAATTTGAATTTAGAAAAAGGGTGTTTAAAAATCTCGAAGTACAAACTGTGGTTGTATATTCTACAATGCCAGTTGGTAAAATTATTGGAGAGTTTTCTATAAAGAATATTCATCAAGATTCCCCTAGTATTATTTGGCAAAAAACTAAAAATTTCTCCGGTATTGATGAAATTTTCTTTAATGAGTATTATGATGGGAGGGATACCGCCGTGGCAATAGAAGTCCATAATCCAATTCTATATAAAGAGCCCATTAATCCTAAAGAAAAATTCACAAATTTTACTGCGCCCCAGTCTTTTATGTATTTGTATTAAGAGATTATTAGAAGGTATTTACGGCGTCAAACCTTTATTTTTATTTTTCCCAAAAGTCTTTTTAATCGTCTTTCTTGTCGATAGGAGGTTGTTGTTGTTAAGCTTTTTATCAATAACGGCGTACCTCTCCTGAACAAATCGAAACATTCCAGCCTGTATAGGACTTTTTAGGGTAATGTCGGAGCCTTCATTTTGAAACATATGCGTTTTCAAATCCAATTCTTTGGCTACTTCATAACCTAGATTAAATGCTTTTAAAAACATCTTATCGACTTTCATGTTTTCTTCCATAGCTAAAAAATTTCGCGGGCATGTTTCTCTATATATTCAATAATGGAACTTCGGTCATAAAGAATAATTTTCTTTTGGGGTTGAGAAAATCGCATTTTACCTTCATCCCTTAATTTCTGCAAGGTAGTTGTAGACTTAATGTTTAAAAGACTCATTGCCTCTTCCCCATCAATCCATTTTGCAGGTATATCTTTGCGTTTTGATTCTACGTGTTCTACAACCTTATCGAATAATGCATAGAACGCTTCTTCTTGTAGACATACAACTTCCATGAAATAGTTTTAAGCTAAGTATCGAAAAAAGTTATAGTTTTCTAACGGGAAGGAGATTTAATTTCGACTATCCACAGATTAATTCGTTGTGAAGTATTCGGTTTCTAATGATTCTTTACAGATAGGAGTAAAGACATTAAATCAATCCAAATAAGACCATAAAAAGCCAAAAAATGAGTGCAAATTGAGTGCAAATAAAAAAGGGGTCAAAAGTAAAACTCTTGAAACCCCTGTGTTTACTGGTGGAGAATACCGGAGTCGAACCGGTGACCTCTTGCCTGCCAGGCAAGCGCTCTAGCCAGCTGAGCTAATCCCCCGACTTTAGGACGTCAAAGGAAATACTTTTTGTTTTAGTATCAAAATACTATATTCGTTTTCTTTAATCTTACTTTATATTATGACTCAATTAAAAGGCAAAGTGGCCTATATTACAGGTGGCTCAAAGGGAATAGGATTTGCAGTTGCCCAATCATTGCTCAATGCAGGGATGAAAGTTGCGATTAGTGGAAGAAATCTACAAACCGTGAAGGCTGCAGCACAGCAATTGGGCAGTGAGAATACCATTTTGGCAATTGTGTCAGATGTTACCAAGCATAAAGATGAAGAGAATGCCGTAAAAGCCATTATAGACCAATGGGGTAAATTGGATGTGGTTTTGGCCAATGCCGGGGTTGGGATTTTTGCGCCGATTGACGAAATGACGGAGGATCAGTGGCACAATATGATCAATACAAACTTAAATGGCGTTTTTCATACCTTGAAAGCGTCAGTAGAAGCCTTAAAGGCCTCAAAGGGGTATTATATCACATTGGCCAGTCTTGCCGGCACGAACTTTTTCGCAATGGGGGCTGGATACAATGCGACTAAGTTCGGGGTTGTTGGTTTTACACAGGCAGCGATGCTAGATCTTCGCAAATATGACATTAAAGTCTCCACTATAATGCCGGGTTCCGTGGCGACACATTTCAATAATAATGAGCCATCGGAAAAGGATGTCTGGAAAATCCAACCGGAGGACATTGGGGAATTGGTTTTGGACTTACTAAAGATGCATCCGCGTACCTTGCCTAGTAAAATAGAAGTTAGACCCAGTAGGCCTGACAAAAAGTAGGGTCAAACCTCTTTTTCGATAAAGGGGATATCGGGATTACATATTTCAAGAACAAGTCTTTTTAATTCAGTAGTGAATTCATTCAGGGTTTCATTTGTGATTGCTTTGTCTTTCTTTTTACTCTCTATTGTAGCAAAACCCAACAATCCAGCTTTTAAATTTTTAAAAGAAATGATACCGGCCTCAATCCGATGGAATTTTTTGGTACTACCGTACATTAAGGCATAGCACAGCAATTGAAATGCCTTGCAATATTTATAATCCTCAGTAATCAAAGACCAATCGGATACTACGATCTGGTTAGCCATAACTTTCCCAGATTTATAGTCAATGATTCTAAGTACTCCGTCAATTTCATCTATACGATCTAATTTTCCCCTCAGTTTAACCGGAAATTCCAATTCAGGTATGTCTAGTTCTAGTTCCATTTTTTGCTCCAAAGCAAGAATTTTTATTTTATGCCGCTGGCTTTGAACGATTTCTAGATCAATATAATTCTCAACATATTTCTTTATTACGTTGAAGGCGATTAAATTTTTCCCGCGCAAAATACTTGAATCGGTATAGGACTTGGTGAAATGTTTTTTTACTAAAGCATCAATTCCAGTTTTTACTGTTTTAAGATTATCCTTATTCAAATAATCTCCGATCAATGGCTTATAAAGGTCTTCTAAGGTGTCATGTATAATTGTGCCAAATGTATTTGCAGCAACTGTTTCCTCAACTTCAAGCAAATCACTAATGCCCAAAAGATTTTGCTTGTAAAAATCTATCGGATTCCGAATATAATTACTCAAAGAGGAGGGGGAGAAACCTTTTTGGGCCTGCCCTTGAATAAGGGCCATTAGCGTGTCATCCTTGGTTATAAGGCCTGCTTTGCAAGTTTTGACCTTGATTTCTGGGACGGCAATAATTTCAGTAATGTTTTCCTTAATGTTTTCATCAGTTAATAACTGGGTGATAAGTCGACTGCGTTCGCCCCCTTCCAAGACGTCTGGTTCGGTATTGTAAATGAGGTATATATTTTTTGCCCGTTGTAATAAATGATAAAAATGGTACGTATATACGGCATCTTTCTCCTTAAAAGTAGGGAGGCCAAAAGCTCTTTTTAAATCATAGGGAATAAATGAGTTATTTGACTTACCCGTGGGAATGATCCCTTCATTTACTGAGGTGATAATTACAGTTTCAAAATCAAGATTTCTACTTTCCAACATGCCCATTAGCTGTAAGCCTTCTAAAGGATCACCTTTAAAATCCAAGGTTTCCAAGGACAATAATTCTTTGAAAAGGGCCTGTAATGACTTTAAGTCATTGATAAAGTCATGTTTTTCCAATAATTCCTGAACTTGATTAAAAACCCCATAAAACCTATAAAGTTCTTCCAAAGCCAGCTTGTTTTCAGAAGATTGAAGCTCAGTCTTCAATAGTAAAACCAACACGATACAACGTTCTATAAATACATTGGTTGTTGGCGTTTGATCAAAGAACAATTTGTTTAAATTTTGGGATTCAGTAGTATCATATGATATAATTTCATCTTCTTCCAAAAAGGTGAGATTTTTATCTTTAATGGTGCGAGCTAGTATTTCGGCTAGATTAATACTGCCTTCATTTAAAAGCAATTGGGTATAAGAATTTGACAAGAAAGGCAAAACGTTTTTATAATACCAGCCATTGGCTTGTTTATTAATGTATAAATCAAAAAATTGAATAAAGAAACTTTCGAAGTTTGACTTATTCAAAGGGTAACCCATTGTAATATTTACCTTGTCAATTTTTGAAGGGATAGAATTAAGTAATGGATTGAGCAATGTTTCATCACTTAATACTACAGCGGTTTGTTTTAATTGATCACTATTTTCATCATTAATCTTTTTTAGAAGAGCGCCGACATACTTTACCTGTGATATATTTTTTGGAACCCCAATTACCTGTATCTTCTTTTTTTCCAAGAAAGAAGAACTTATTCCTTTAAGTCGATTTTTCTGAAGATATGGCCATTTCTTCTTATGACTTCTAATGAAGTAACCTGCGTCATGAATGGGGTCATCTAGATAGTATTCATCTGCGTCCCAATATATATCTGCGTTTTTGGTTTTGAGTATGCATTGAATTATAGTGCTTTCAGCAGTATTCAGAGCATTGAAACCTATAAATATATAGCGATTGTTCTTGTTGGCTTCTAAATAAGACTCCAAGTTTTCATGGGCCTTGCGATAAACAAATCCTTGATGCCCAATGCCTTGTTTTAGCAATCTTTGATTAAAAGTAGTATAGAGTTCCTCTAGATTGTTCCAGAATTTAATATAGTCTTCAACCATCTTTGTTTTTTCGGCTGCCAAATACCAATGGTTGATTTCCTGAATGGCTGATAAGTTGGAAAAGAGTTTTCCAGTGTCGATAAGATATCGATCAATCTCGTTAATATCCTGTAATAAGGTTTGTCCCCATTTCGAAAATTCCAAGTAATTTTCTGGTTGGTCTTTAGATTGATCTAAATAAGCGTAATAAAGCTCGAAAAGTTGTTGGGTATTGGTGGCGGTGGAGAGCCCAGAAATAGTTCCCACGAACTCTTCAATGCTATAAATTTCAGGGGAGAAGATGGTCCTATCAGTAATATTGGCTATACTGTTTCTCAAAAAGGTGCCTGCCCTTTTGCTTGGAAGCACAAAAATAACAGCTTCAAAAGACTCTTGTTCACTATGAATACTATTTACAATTTCATCAAGAAAACTACGCATGACCAAAAATAGAAAAAGCCCTAACAATACTGTCAGGGCTTTTAATTATAATTTGAATTTAATCTACTTATTTAACCAAGTTGATTTCAACTCTTCTGTTTTGTGTTCTACCAGATCTTGTATTATTAGTAGCTATTGGCTTAGCTTCTCCATAACCGATAGCGGTTAATCTATCTGAACCAATTCCTTCTTTTACCAAGAAGTCTCTCACAGAGTTAGCACGCTTTTCAGATAATGATTGGTTCAATTTCTCGCTACCAACACTATCTGTATGCCCTTCAACTGTAAATTTAGCAGTAGGATATTCATTCAAGATTTTAATGATATCTACAAAGACAGATACAGTTTCAGTTTTCAATGTAGCTCTACCAGTATCGAACAAGATAGTTCTTGCATAGTCGTTCAATTGTTTTTGAACTTCTTCAGTTACTTCAGGGCAACCGTTGTTTGCTACAGTACCAGCAACGTCAGGACATTGATCATCTTTATCTAAAACGCCATCACCGTCTTTATCAGCCCATGGACATCCTTTGTTTTCAGCAGGACCTGCTTCATTTGGACATTCATCATCTTTATCAGCAACACCGTCACCGTCAGCATCAGGACAACCAGCAAGAGCAGCTAAACCTGCTTCACTAGGACAAGCATCATCTTTATCAGCAACACCGTCACCATCAGCATCAGGACAACCGTTCATTTCTTTAGAACCAGCAGCGTTAGGACAGCTATCTTTGCTATCTTCGATACCATCACCATCCGCATCAGGACAGCCATTGAAAGCTTCTAAGCCAGCAACTTCTGGACAAGCGTCATCTTTGTCATATATACCGTCACCATCAGTGTCAGTACCACCAAATTTAATGGCAAGGCCAGCTAAATGTTGCAAGTGTGTAACACCGTAATCTTCGAAAGCATGCTTATATTGTGATTGTAAGGTAAGACCAAGGTTTTCTGTGAACCAGAAATTAACCCCAATACCTCCATTTACTGTACCAGCTCCAATTTCATCAACCCAAGTGTAACCCCCACCTATTTCCAAGAAAGGATCGACAACTGTGTTTTTCAAGAAATTGTATTTGATTGTACCGTCAACAGCATAGTGTGAAAGATCATCAACAGCTGCATCACCGAATTTGCTTATTTTATTTAAAGAACCTCTAGCACCAACGGAGAAACCATCACCTACTGCTTTAGATACACCAATGTAAGAAATAGAAGGAATAATGTTCCAGTGGTCATTCGCATTGAAGAATTCATTCCCAAAAGAACTTACATCACCTGTTGGATATACGTCTATGGCATTTACCCCAAAACTAACTTGCCAAGGGTTATTCTCGTCTTGCGCTTGTATGTTGTTAAAACCTACAACAAGTAGGGCAACAACCAATAATTTGCTAAGATGTTTCATGTTCAAAATTTTAAGTTTAAGTGTTTATTAGTTGCAAATGTAAGTTGTTAAATATTATTAACAAAATCATATTCCTATTTTTTTTAACGTATTTCACAGGTTAAATACGGCATTTAAACGATTTTTAATTCTTTGCCCACTTTTATAAATGCATCAATAGCTTTATTCAAATGCTCAATTTCATGGGCGGCGGAAAGCTGAACCCGGATTCTTGCCTTATCCTTGGGGACTACAGGGTAGAAAAACCCTATAACGTATATGCCTCTTTCCAATAACAAATTGGCCATTTGTTGGGATAATTTCGCATCGTATAACATTACCGGGACAATGGCCGATTCACCATCTATAATATCAAACCCGGCATCTTTCATTCCTTTTTTAAAATAGTCGGTATTGAATTGAAGCTTGTCCCTTAACGAAGTATCCTTGCTTAACATATCAAAAACCTTAATGGAAGCTCCAACTATTGCCGGTGCCAATGAGTTTGAAAATAAATAGGGTCTTGAGCGTTGTCTTAGAATTTCGATAATCTCTTTTTTGCCAGTCGTATAGCCACCCATTGCTCCACCCAAAGCCTTACCCAATGTACCGGTAATAATATCAACACGGCCCATAACCCCTTTTTCTTCAAGAGTGCCTTTGCCATGCTTACCTATAAAACCGGCCGCATGGCATTCATCAACCATGACCATCGCATCATAGGAATCAGCTAAGTCACAGATTTTATCCAATGGGGCCAATAGGCCATCCATGGAAAAAACACCATCAGTAACAATGATCTTAAATCGAGCTTGGTCTTTTTGCGCCTGAATCAATTGCTTTTCCAGATCCGCCATATCGCTATTTGCATAGCGATAGCGCATCGCTTTGCAAAGACGAACACCATCAATAATCGATGCGTGGTTCAGTGAATCTGAAATAATCGCATCTTCAGGACCTAATAATGGCTCAAAGACGCCCCCGTTGGCATCAAATGCCGCAGCGTACAATATGGTGTCCTCAGTGCCATAAAATGCTGCAATTTTTTGCTCAAGTTCTATATGGATGTCTTGGGTGCCACATATGAAACGAACTGAGGACATACCAAAACCATGGGTATCCATCGTGTCTTTCGCCGCTTGTATAACATCTGGGTGTGAGGAAAGCCCCAAATAATTATTGGCGCAGAAATTTATTACTTCTTCCCCAGTTGATATTTTTATTACAGCATCTTGCGGAGATGTGATTATGCGTTCTTTTTTGAAAAGGCCATCATTTTTAATGGAAGCTATCTCCTCAGTCAAATGTTCCTTGATTTTTCCGTACATATCATATAGTATTTAAACGTATTCGATTTTTATATCATTATTAATGTAGGTTATGATTTTTTTTTCTATTTCATAACCCATAGTTTCCATAGCAGCTGCATAAGAATTCAATTGTTCTATATAAGCGGTGTTTTCCTTTCCTGTTTTATAATCTATGATTGTAGCTTTATTCCCCGTTATTACAATACGATCGGGGCGTAATATTTCTCCTTTTCCCGTTATGATTTCTTTTTCATTTTTGATGATGACTCCCTTTTGAAAGTACTTTTCAAGGTCATCATGGTTAATTAGCTGATGTATTTTTGTCTTAAGATTATCGACTTCCGCTTTGTTGATTAATCCCTTTTGCTCTAAGTCGATAAAAACAGGGTCAATATCATCTTTGGTTTCAATGAGCCCCATTATATGATGTATGAGATTGCCTTTTGTTAGTGCAGCTTCTTGCTCGGTATCCCAAAGTAACCCGGCTTTTGTCAATATACTGAAATTGGGGTTTTCCTTATTGGTATATTGATATGGAATATCTTTTTCAATGGTGCTATTCTTTTTAATTGAATTGTTGGGGTTCAAGCTACCAAAAGTATAGCTTGGATTCGAATCGTTCCAAAGATTTTTTTCTTTCAAATAATGAATGAATAAATCTGAATAGTGGGTTTTTCTATTTGATTTAATCGAGGCATTGTCTTTTTGAGTGATAATATACAATGCTCTTTCCGCCCTGGTCAGGGAAACATATAATATGTTGAATGCATCGAGCTCTAATTTGTGCTGCTCATTATCAAAAGCTATCGCAGCAGTTTCATTGTAATCGACAATCTCCTTTTTCTTACTGATAAGAACCTCCTCGAATTCATTATACTGTGATTTGTCAACTGGCAACCACAATTTTGGATCAATTTCTTTATAGATATTTGAATTGGCGAAAGGGAAAATGACAATTGGAAATTCCAATCCCTTTGATTTATGAATACTCATAATCTTAATCGCATTCATATTGTTTGGCGCAGCTATACTGTGTTTATCCTTTTTCTTTTCCCAATAGGCTAAGAATGTATGCAGGCCTGTCCCTTCTTTTTGTTCGACCTCAAGTACCAGGTCCAATAGAAAAGTAAGATAGGCGTCAGAACCATCTATTAACTGAAATCTTTTAATGGCAAGCTCCATACCATCATAAACTGATTTTTGATTAAGCACTGATATATCGAAGTCGTATGTCTCTTTCAAGAATTTTTCCAGTTCCTTCAGATGAGTGCTAATCAATGAATGCTTGTTTTCTTGTTCACCTGATAAAAAATAAAGAATATTAAAACTGGCTTCCAGATTTTCTTGATGATTATTGTACCGCAATAGATTAATCAAAAATTGCACCTTTTTATTATTTGATATCAATAAAGAGTCGGGTGAAATAACAGGCACCTTTTTTTCTGACAAGAAATCCGCTAGTTTTATTCCATGTTTATTGTCGCGTACCAAAATGGCAATGTCATTATAGGAATACGCTTTCTGTAGAATAGATTGAACGGTTTTTAAAACTTCCTCACAATAAAGTAAATCCAAATCCTGGTCTTCCTCTATTTCCAAAAAAGTAAGTTGAACAAGGCCTTCCTTTTTTTTATTGGATTTTTGTCGATTGCCTTTTTCAAATAGGTCATGATATAATTGGTTGTTCAAAAGCGGACTTGTTATCGTAAAAAAGTCATTATTGAATTTTATGATTTCTTCATGACTTCTATAATTTGAGGGCAGGTCATAAGTCTTTGGGGAAATCACAAAAGGATTGGTGTTTTCGTTGATTAAGCTCAAAAACTGTTCGGCCTTGCCTCCGCGCCATCGATAAATGGCTTGTTTCGCATCGCCAACCAGAAACAAGGAGCCTGTGTTGCCTTGGTTGTCTTCCCCCTCTAAGGCATTACTTATTAAAGGCACAAGGTTGTTCCATTGTAATTCTGAGGTGTCTTGAAATTCATCTATGAAGTAATGACGATATTTCTCTCCTAAACGTTCATAAATGAATGGCGCTGGTTGATTCCTTATTTCGTTTGATATTATTGTATTGAATTCTGAAATTGAAAGTTGCCCTTTATCCTCTTGTATCTTTTTTACCTCTTTTTGTACGGCATTCAATACGGTTAGCGGTACTAAGTTTTTGTAAATGTTGATCAAGAATAGCATTTGATGGAATACCATTTCTATTTTCTTGAAAATAATGACGAATTGAGGATGTAGGCCATCTAATATTGCCTTTATATCTTCAGGACAGGATTTTATGTAAAGAGGTTCGGTTTCAAAATTCTGTTTCCAGCCAGCACCAAAATCCAAACTAATATCCCCACGCTCTATCTTAATCATGAATTTTGGAAAGTACCCCGATTTGAAATCCGCTGTCACGAGTCCATTATCCTGAATTAATTTTAGGGCTTTTGAGGCATTTTCGACCAATTCATGTTTACAATCCTTGATATGTATGGTGATTACCTTTTTTAATTCTTCAAAATCGGTTAGATCTTTGTCCCTGATTAATTTTAGGTGTTCCGTGTTGGTTTCATTGAAAAGTAGTTTTCCAATCTTGTTCAAGTCAAAAGAAACATCCCAGCTTTTATCATCATTGATTTTTCCCAAGGCAAATTCCATCAAGACTTTGGTCATTGCTTTATCCCGCCCTACTTTTTCCAATAGTTTGTCAACCGCTTCACTCAACAAAAGATCAGTATCAAGGACAACTTCAAAATTTTGAACTATTTTAAGGTCTTTAGCAAAGGTCCTGATGAGCCGATGGTTAAATTTATCAATGGTAGAAATGTCGAAGAACCCGTAGTTGTGTAAAATTTCTTTGATCGTTCTTTTAGCTTTTTCCCGAAGTTTATTAATGTCAAGATCCAATTCTGACATAAGTTCTACAAATAAAACAGAGGCCTTCTCCACCGTATCAGTAGTTGAAAATTCATGAAGACTATTTAGAATCCTTTCTTTCATCTCATTGACCGCCTTATTGGTGAATGTGATAGCCAAAATTTGACCGAATGACCCTGGTGTTGAGAGAACTATTTTGAGGTATTCCTTGGTGAGGGTGTGGGTCTTTCCAGAACCTGCTGAAGCATTATATATTTTAAAAGGATAACCTGACACGTATTTTTATTTGCAAATTACATAATCTAAAGTTGTTCTTAACAAATTATTAGCTGAATATGTCTGCTAAAAAATGTAAATTTGAGGAAGATTATTTCTAACATAAAAAATACAATTATGGCTTTTGAATTACCTAAATTACCATATGCATATGATGCATTGGAACCACATATTGATGCTAGAACCATGGAGATTCACCATACAAAGCATCACAATGGATATACGAATAATCTCAATGCCGCAATTGCGGGAACAGCTTTGGAAAATAAATCTATCGAGGATATTTTGACTGGTTTGGATATGAACAATGGAGCTGTAAGAAATAATGGCGGAGGTTTTTATAACCATGCATTATTTTGGGAGATTATGTCTCCAAATGGAGGAGGCGAACCTTCTGGCGAATTGGCCAATGCTATAAATGATGCCTATGGTTCGTTTGAGTCTTTTAAAGAAAAACTCAGTGTTGCCGCTGCCACTAGATTTGGTTCTGGATGGGCCTGGCTGTGCGTTCATAAAGGAGGAAAAGTAGAAGTTTGTTCCACACCAAACCAGGACAATACCCTAATGCCAAATGTTGGTTGTGGCGGACACCCTATTTTAGGACTGGATGTTTGGGAACATGCCTATTACTTAAACTATCAAAATAGAAGACCAGATTATATAAAAGCATTTTTTAATGTAATCAATTGGAATAAAGTGGCAGCACTTTATGCTGCTAATAAATAGCAAGCCAATAACTCTAAAAACCCCCTTAAAGGCTAGCCTTTAAGGGGGTTTTTGTGTTTTGAAATAGAAAAGGGTGGAGAAGCCTCCACCCTTTTCGTCCCAAATCTTACCATAAACTTAACCTACTTATGCTATGGCAATACTAAAATACTGGTATTGTGGGAAATAAAAAAGAAATTTTAACAAATTTTAGGATTATCTAGCAACCATTAGATGGTTTATGACCATATAAAGTGAGGTTCGTATTGTTAAATAGTATGTCTTGGAAAATAAAATAGGCGGAGCAATGCTCCGCCTATTTTCCCCAAATCTTACCATGAACTTAACCTACTTATGCTATGGTCCTCCAAACATAGGGCATTAGTTAAAAGAGAAAAAAGGTTTTAGATGAACGTCCAGATCTATGGTTGAAATACGCTTTGTAGTGTTTAGTATTACAATTGTTGTAAGAGGTGATTTGGGGCATTATCAAAAATAAAAAGGTGGAGCAATGCTCCACCTTTTTCCCCAAATCTTACCATGAACTTAACCTACTTATGCTATGGTCCTCCAAACATAGGGCATTAATTAAAAGAGAAAAAAGGTTTTAGATGAAAGCCCATTAGCTTGGTTAAAGTGTAAACTATTCAAACAAATTTTAAATGCAACGAAATTTATTCAGGGATTGTTAAAGAAGTAAAAATAAAAAAGGTGGAGAAGTCTCCACCTTTTTTGCCCCAAATCTTACCATGAACTTAACCTACTTATGCTATGGCAGGTCTAAAGTAGGTGGGCATACTTCCTTGTGGGCTAAAAACCCGATAAAATGCGAATATTATCGATGAAATACATAATACTGTGCATTTCATCGATAAAAGAATTAATAGGCTCTTTCGTTCTTTCCTTCGAAAAAATTGATAAATGCCTTATTTACCACTCTATTCCCCCCCGGTGTAGGATAATTTCCAGTAAAGTACCAGTCCCCTAAATTTTTTGGGCATGCTGCATGAAGACTTTCAATGGTTTGGTAAATGATCTTAACCTCGGCCTTAATATCCTTAGGACTTAGGAGCTCGCCAATTTTGGTGGAAATTTGGTCAGCCGTAAAGGGAGCATAGAAATCTTTGACATAGTTTATGACTTCATCATCATGGGAGTTAACTTGTTCCAAACATTTATGATAGATCTTTTCAACTTCATCCATAGAATCATGGTCTTCATGTAGCGCCAAAGCAGCTTTAAAGGCCGCAAAGTCCTCTAATTTGGCCATATCGATGCCATAGCAATCAG
>Ga0209121_10004619_pt1 | contig 12796 bp, 11 predicted proteins | sample Cruoilmetagenom3_FD_187292 | JGI IMG/M metagenome (GOLD analysis project Ga0209121, IMG submission 187292) | Oil polluted marine microbial communities from Coal Oil Point, Santa Barbara, California, USA - Sample 3 (SPAdes) (version 2) | ecosystem: Environmental > Aquatic > Marine > Oil seeps ... | reverse complement strand
GTTTCCATTTATCCACTCCTTCCTGATAGATTAATCCACCAGATTTTTTTAATATCTACTATATGAGAATATAAATAAAAGGCAAGGCAAAATTTTTCCCTTCTCTACACATTCAACTTTTATCCTGCAAAATTCGCAAAGGAATTAGTTAAATGGAAAAATATGATAAATAGTAGGGGCGAACCGCGTTCGTCCTTTTGTAGGGGCGACTCGGTGAGTCGCCCCATTAAATAGTAAACATTTCACGGGGCAAGCCCAAAAAGTAGGGACAAGGCATGCCTTGTCCCTTGTAGGAGCGACATCCCTGTCGCGACGAAGTGATTTTGCCTGTAGGATAATAAAAATAAACACGAATTTATTCATGCAATTGTAGAGGCGTGATTTATCACGCCCTCCCTACCCTCATTTTTAGCCACGGTTTCTGCATAATTTATTAAAAATTCCTCAAGAGAGAATACCTGTCTGCCGTCTACCTGTGCCGTTGGCACGGCAGACAGGTGCTCGGCACCCACAGGCAAAGGAAGCAATCAGATACAGATTTTCACTGATTATACAGATTGTTCAGGTATCTTGTTCTTTTGTAGGGGCGAGCCCAAACGCATAACGTAATCAACGCTATGAACACAAAAGACACAGCAGTATTACAGTATGCAAATGGATTAAAGAAAACATCCTTGTGCATACCATCTTTATTCATTTTTTGCTCACTTATTCACTTTATTTATAAGCATTTAGATAATAACCACAGCTGATTCATTGCAACTCTTTCACTCTATATTCACGGTATCATTCAAAGTAGAATCATCAGGCTGTTGGATCTCAATATAGAAAGAACCGGGATACAGAGGAAAAATTGAATATACTGTATCTAAATAGATCATTATAGTAGGACAAGCACCTGCTTTAACATAACGTTTCCACCAAACAGTGAGTTTTAACTCAAATGTATCTCTTTCTGCTTCAAAATGCGAAAATGAATGACAACCGTCTGAACCAATTGTTCCATAAAGTTGAATATTGAGTGTATCCTTATGTGAAATTGATGAAGGAACACTTAAACTATCTACCCTGACCTTAAAATACTCAAATTCAATATCCGACTTCAAACATGAAGCAAGGGAAATAGATATTAAAACGACGATAAAAAATACTACACTTCTCACTTTAGGCATAAAATCCTCTCTTTATGGATAATATTTAAAGAGTTTCTCTGTAAAAACATTTTAAAACCTACTCTTTGGTTAAATTTAACCAAGCGAATAGGGACGTGTCAAGAAGTCAAAAACCTGTTAAGGCTTCCTAATTCGTATCTTATCTGGTTCTATGATAATCAAATTTCCCTTGAAGTCGTCTTCAGATAAGTGCTTAAATTCTTCAAGAAGAAGGCGATTTATCTCCTTGGTTAACATTTCATTAGGAAAATTTGCAACAATTATTCCAAAATGGTTACCTAATGGGAAACGCAGAATATTCCCAAAACCTCTGTCGCCTGTAAGAATTACTGCTTTTTCTCTTTGGGCAAATTCAAAAATCTCTTCATCTTTCGCACCACGAAGTCCATAATCCCTGACGTCCTTTACCTCATAACCTTGTTTTTTAAGAATCCTTCCTGTGGAGCGAGGCATATCCTCATCAACTACAAATTTTGGCATTTCATCCTATTGCTTTGATTTCTTCCCTGGACAAAACCTTAGCAGCATAGTCAAGGACAGCCAGTATATCTTTATGGCTGATTTCGTATTCAGCCATAACCTCTTCATAAGTCATCCCCCCTGCAAGTTTGCCTATAACAAGCTCTACTGGAACACGTGTTCCACTAATCACTGGCTTGCCAAAACGAATTTTCTCATCTACACTAATCCCTGGAGATATTTCCATGATATTCCTCCCAAGTTTTGATTTTATGCTACCTTTTTACTCTTTCAAGAATACCAAATTATTCTCTTCTGTTTTATTTCAGTTCTCCTTGACCTTGTTAATTAGCCAGATTAATCTTCTATTTATATTAATATACACCTCATAATATATCTGTCAACAGTTCTTAGTGGCCAAATTTAACCGCAGATGGACACAGGGAATTAGTTAAATAGTTGAATGGGAAAATAGTTAAATAGTGGGGACAAGGTATGCCTTGTCCTCTGTAGGAGCGGTTTCCTAACCGCGATACAACCTCTTTTGTAGTGGCAGAGCTTGCTCTGCGATAATCAATGTGCTTAACAGGGTAAAAAATAAAACTAATAAATACATACTCAAATTTCCGATGAAATTTAGTTACAGTAAGTTCTTCAAGGCCTTTATCTTCTCCCAGGTTTTCTCATAATGAAAAGGTATTTAAATCCTCTGAGATAGAAATTGTATTTTAGGGTTTGTCTCCATAATTTCAGGTTGGAAAATTCCATTTCTAATCCTCTAAATAGTAATCAATCCTTTCTCTGATCCAATCCCAGTTTGGTTCCCAGTGATTGAAAAAGGATTTGGAATTATCTTTTAGCCACTCGTAATAGTCATTTTCCACATATAAACAGAACGTTTCCACAAGATCTGATTTTTTAATTCCTTTAGGAATTTTCATCCCGCTTTCTTTGAAGTTTTCTTCCAAAAATTCTTTAACTACTTTTCTATCAAGCATATTGATTGTCTCCTAAGTTTTAATCGTCAATCTCCTCCAGTATTATATTATCAATTTCGCGGGATATCTGTGATAATCATGAGTCCACTTGCTTGTATCCTTACGGGAATATTCTATAAAGGACCATTCTTTGTTTATCTTTTTCTTTGTAAATAAATCCAATATCACATCAGGTGAAATGATTTGTTCCTCTGTTATTTTCATATTTGTTTTTCTTTCCTTTAATACTGTATCAAAGGATAAAAAATTGTCAAGGGATGAGCACTTACACTTTTTTTACCGCTGATTAACGCCTGTCTGCGTGCGGAACGCACAGGCAGGCAGAACTCCACCAACCCCCTTTATTTTTTATGTCCTCAGAGGAATAAAAGGAGAAAAAGATTTTGTAGGGGCGTTCAATTGAACGCCCTACTATATTCCTTACTTTTATTTTATCTCTGTACCCTTCTTTATAATAGTAATATAATCAGTAAAGAGATATTTTCTATACCTCTTTTTCCCTGATATTTCTTTCAAAATCCCCATTCTTTCGAACTTCTTTATCAATTGATTTAAAGTGTCTTTACTCTTTATACCTATTTGTTTTTGAATCTCTTGAGGCTGTATCAAAGGTTTTAAGAAAAGTAAGTTAAGTAGTCCAATGGCATAACCACTTGATACCCTTTTTTCAATAAGTTTTTGTATTATCGATTCCTTGAGGTTGATAATTTTCCTTGCCGCTTTTGATGCTTCATTAGAGACTTCAATAATTCCTTTAAGGAAGAACTCTACCCACCCCTCCCAATTTCCATTTAGCCTTACCTTCATTAACCAATCATAGTACTCATTTCTATATTTTTTAAGATAAATACTCAAATATAGCAAAGGCCGGGTGAGAACACCTTTCCAGCAAAGATAAAAGGTTATGAGTAATCGTCCTACTCTTCCATTTCCATCACGAAATGGATGTATTGTCTCAAATTGAGCATGAATAAGTGCAATCTTAATCAATGGCGGTATATCGTCTTCTTTATGAATAAATTTTTCAAGGTTAGAGATTAATTCGGGCACTTGCTCTGGAGGTGGTGGAATAAATATTGCTTCATCTAAACCTGCCCCAGATGGACCTATCCAGTTCTGGGTTTTTTTGAATTCTCCTGGTGTTTTGTAAGTTCCCCTTGTTCCTTTAATCAAAATTTTATGTATTTCTTTGATTAGACGAGAAGACATTGGTAACTCGTTCAATCTTTTAATTCCATAATCCATTGCTTTTATATAATTTATAACTTCCTTTACTTCGTCTATATTCTCTTTAGGTTCAAGGTTCGCTTCAAATCTCAATACACCCTCAAGGGATGCCTGTGTTCCTTCAATCTGAGAGCTTAATAGTGCCTCTTTTTTTACATACATTGCCACAAAAAGATCTGGATTGGGTAATACCATTGTGATACCATCAAGCCTTGCTAATGTTCTATCTGCTTCTGACAAAAGATTTCTCAATTCACCATCAAATTTAATAGGTGGTTTCGGGGGTAAAAACTTGGGAATATATGCTTTATAACCACCTAATTGATTTATATACCTACCTGCTCTGTTATTTTTCATAAGGCTATTCCCCCGAACTTATTTTCAATTTTTCTTTTTAAGTCCGTTTTCTCGAGCTTAGAATTGCTTTTAGTACTATAAGTCCAGCTTAACGGACTTAGAATAGTTTCATTTTCCATCCATAATTCCTTTGAATTATAAATGTCAGGAAAACTCTCCCTTACAATAAACATCTTGCCTTTACTCTCTTTACGATAATTAGCATGCATTTAAGACAGTATAACTAATACTTTATTGTCTGTCAAGGACAATGTCATTTGTCACTGTGAGAAAGAATGGGAGGCAGGGGTGACCCCATATGGAATAGTTATACATTCCACCCCGATGTAATAGTAAACATTACATCACAATGCAATAGGGATTCATTACACCCTAATGAAATAGTTGTACATTTCATGGGCAAGTGTGGCAAGCAGGGCAGGTGGGGCAGACTTTGTGACAGTATTATTTTTTCCAAGATGTATAAATACATCTCCTGTCAGCTTTCCATTTAGCTAAATGAATTTTAGGATTAAGTTTTATGTTATTACTTTACTACTATTAACTTTTTTACCTGCATTTTTCCAGGAAATTCCTTCCGTAAGAAATATATACCTGGCTTTTTTGTATTTATATATTCTTTAATTACACTACCCTTCTTATGTCTCATTAAAGCCCTTCCTAATTTGTCGTAAATTGAGTAAACAGAGTTGTTTCTTATCTTGGATTTCATTATACTACTGTAAGTGTAACTCTCTTCTTCTAATAAGACTGACCCTGAACCTTCCATAAGTATAGGAGGGCAAGCTAACGGACGGTAGTAGGCAGTAAAAGTTCTCGTTGTATCTTCAGCAAAAGGTACCCCATTATCGAACCATTTAGCTCTAATTTTGGTATTAGCAGATGTCTTATTGAAATGGACTTTAATTCGACGGTGTATTCCTACTGAATTCCTTTTCCATATTTGATTCCAATTTGTACCATTATCATAAGTAATGAATAGTTTTACCATGTGAGAAGGATTGGAGCCTCCTTCGCAACACGCTAAATGTACATGAGTTGTACATCGATGGAAACTTTCTGGTTCTTCTTCACATCCTGAAGATTCTAAATAAACCTCATAGTGACAGGGAGTAGTCCTCTTTTTCCCTTTCCAATACGAGCCATACAAACATGCTATTCCTGTTACATCATCATAAGATATATGATTTACTTCTCCAGGAGCTAATCCTGCCTCCATTATTCCACCGGGACAATGGGCGAGACTAGCTCCATGTCCCATTTCATGTTTACACATAGTTTTAAAATCAAATTGAGTGGAATTTGGGGTTCCATCATAACACCAATTTATGGCTGGATTACTATTAAAATAAAAGTCAACTGTATCCCAGTATCTCGTTTGAGGTGGCCAAGGTCGTATATCAAAGTACCCGAGCCATGGATCCTTCGACCCTTTCCAAAACATATTATATGGTGGATAATTAGAATATTGAAATTCAAACTGACAAAAGTATGGACCATACCAGATTTTACTGTTCCATATATATTTACAATCTGCCACTACAGCATTAACACCACTACCAAGATTAGGGGAAATCATCACATTATGTGACTCCCATCTTGTTCCAAATGTTTTATAAGCATTTAAAGATAAAGAAAAACATATAAGAAGAATAGCATATTTTTTCATTCCATTCTCCTATTTTTCAATTATCTTACGGACAGTTTTCTGTACGGTTGTGTTCTTACCCGGTTTAACACCTTGATTTAAAATCAACGAATCCATAAGATTCGGAGTAACAGCATTATACCATTCTTTCTGCCATTTTTTTATCCATTTCGTAAATTCCCCGAGTTTTCCAACTACTTCTGAATAAGGATAATCAAATGGTTTATTCCATAGTTCAGGTTTTGTATGAAAAGTCACATGGAGAGGCCCCTTTGAAGATTGTACTTTGCCGCCGATATTGTCTTTAGTGAAGTAGAGAGACGTTACAAGAAACATCATACCTCCCATAAAAACTGGTGTTCGATAACCAATGTCATTTCTATGCTCAACGAATAGACTCTTACAAGTTCTATTAGGGAAACGATCAAGAAAAACCAGAACTGTATCTCCCTGCATATAGGGAAGATTATAAAGGTTAGCATGAGGTCCACTTGCTATCCTTTTTCTAACTGTTATCTCTTCTCCTTTATCGATATTACCCATAAATACAGTATCAACTCTAATTACATAAACGTTACGATAAGGACATCCTCTGTTATAATATTCACCAAACACCGAATCTTTATAATGTTTTAAAATTTCTCCAATTATAACTCCAGAGTTCGGAATGAGAGTAAATGTAAGAATCCAGGCTAATTCATCTTTTCTTTTCAATTCAAATATATTATTATATTCATATCCTTTCTGATCCAGATATTTTTCTGTCAGGACTTCGTAAAATGGAGTGGGGGTCTCAAAGTATATAAAGAAAGTCTGAGCGGGATTTCCGAGAGTTTTTTCTGGATGATGTTGTAGAGCTGCTTCAAACATTGATACCATCTTAGCATGACTAACAGAGTCTGGGATGACATTAGTTAACATGAGTATAAATGTAAATCCTAATACCATAGTACCTCCCTTATTTTAACCTAAAAGTGCAGTTGTTGCTGTATGTTATAATACCTAAATTGAGTAGTTTCTGTTGTATATTGTAATTTTGGACAAAAATACTCTCATGTCAACCCCTTTTTCTTCAAAAATCTGGGAAAATTCAGGCACTTGGTGGTACAGTGAGGAGGGTAAGAATAATGTTGAAAGAGAGGGTTAGGGAATTAGTTAAATGGTTGAATGGGAAACTAAGTTAGGATTTGGGATTTAGGGATTAGGGGTTGGTCAATTAGTTGACAGATAGCAGATTTTGCCCCATGTAATAGGAACCTCTGGAGATACATTTTTATTACACGGGGCGAGTCCCTAGGAAAATCGCGACAGGGATGTCGCTCCCACAATCGGGCAAGAGATATATCTTGCCCCTACTTATGCATCATTCAGGCTCGATAAATCGAGCCCCTACAGAGCGCGAGACAAGTCTCGCTACTCCAGAAGGCAAAATATATACATCTTGGGCGACTCGGTGAGTCGCCCCTACAAAAGAACAAGATATCTTAACAATCAGTTTAATCAGTGAAAATCTGTGTCCAATTCAGGGGTTAGGATATAGGATATAGGATTTAGGATTTGGTGGCGTGTGCCTTTTATTAGTATCTATCTGCGTTAATCTGTGTGTATCTGCGGTTTCCTTTTGTGGTTTCATCTTATGGGTGGTGGTTAGGGGTTTTCAATCAGTTGATATCAGTGTAAATCTGTGTCCAATTCAGGGGTTAGGGTATAGGATATAGGATTTAGGATTTGGTGGTGTGTGTTTTTTATTAGTATATATCTGCGTTAATCTGTGTGTATCTGCGGTTTCATTTGACTTTGGACATTGGACGTTGGACATCGGACTAACAACTCTGTGCCTCTGTGGCATTATTAGGTATTTGGTTCATAGCGTTTATTGCGTTTATTGCGTCTATGGCGTCCATGGCGTCTATTGCGTTAGTCAGTTGGTTTGTGGGAACGGGCTTCTGCCCGTGATCATCGAGGCTGGAAAGCCTCTCCCACAAGATTAGTCGAGCGCCCATCTTTTAGGTATTAGGTTCATAGCGTTTATTGCGTCTATAGCGTCTATAGCGTTTATAGCGTTGATAGGGTTCGTTGGGTTCATTGGGTTTTTAATCAGTAAGAATCAGTGTAAATCAGTGTCTATTTTTGGGGGGTTGTGAGTTTTTATCAAGAGTTAACCGTGAGTTTGCCGTGGCATAATCTTTGGTAGTGTGTTCTGGGTTTGTGAAAATCTGTGTCGAAAAAGATGTCAGTAATATCCCCTATTCCTTGCCCAAGCAATATTCGAGTGCGCTTTTAGCATGGATTTTTGAGGTATTAAGGAAGGGGATAGCAAAATATTCATCTTCTGAAAGCATGAGAGGAATCTCTGTGCACCCTAGAATAATGCCTTCAATACCATCTTCGACTATCATTCTTTTGGCAATTGTAAGAAAGCCCTTTTGAGTCTCTTCTACTATCCTACCAAATCTAAGCTCGTCAAACAGTTTATAATTAATATAATTCTGCTCAACTTCATTAGGAACTACAATTTTAATGCCTTTTCGGGAAAATACTTTCGGGTAGAAATCAGACTGCATTGTAATTTTTGTTCCAAAAAGACCAACTTTATGAAGCCCCTTTTCTTCTACAACTTTAGCTGTCTCTCCTACAATGCTAATCATTGGAATGGGAGATTTTCCCTCCACTTCGTCAAATACAATATGAGGTGTATTGGAAGCTACCAAAGCAAAATCAGCACCTGCCCTATGAAGTGAATTCACAGCTTTTAACAGCCAGTTTATAATCTTATCCTTCATCTTATTCCTATCCCTTGCTTTTGCCATCTTAAGAAACTTATCTAAATCCATACTGTAAATAATGATTTCAGGATAACCTTCACTTATTTTTTCTCGATAGGACTTTATTATTATACGATAGTAATCTATTGTTGCTTCCGGGCCAAGTCCACCAATAATTCCTATTTTCTTCAAGTTAAAATCCCCTGCCCTTTTTACTCTCATACATAAATCTATCCGCCCCCCCCAACAATTCTTCGATGGAAGAAGGAGATTCGGGGTCATAATGCGCCATACCAATACTCAACGACAGACTATAGGGACGTTTCCCACTTGCATTATGCGATTTAATGTTCCCTCTTAGACGGGTTATGATCGTTTTGCTGATCTCCTTGCGGACTTCTTTCGCAAATATCACAAATTCATCCCCACCAAAACGCGCGATTATATCGGACTCTCGAAAGGTCTTCTTAAGGATATTGGCCGTATCGATTAACGCCTGGTCACCATCTTGATGGCTGAAGGTATCATTGATATGTTTAAGTTTGTCCACATCAATGAAAAATAAAATCATACCACTCTTGGTAAAATTAGAAATCCTCATAAGCTGCTCAGCAAGCGTATAGAACCCACGACGGTTATGTAAACCTGTAAGCTCATCAGTAAGTGTTATCTCTTGAAGTTTTTCCTCCTTTCGTGCGTATTTAAAAAGTTCTGAGACCTCCTTCAAGGTAACCAGGTAGAAGATTAAACCCCGCAACTCAGTTTCGGTTACGTGCATCTCCACAATAATTTGCTCCCCATCTTTACGCGTAACCTCTATTGTTCTCGTCTTACCTTTCTCTACAGGGTAGTCGAATATTTCACCTATAAGCTTTTCCGGATTGCAGCCAAATATCGATTCTGAAGCCAAATTAGCAAAATTTATAACTCTATTACTGTCTACAAAGAGAATAGCGTCGGAGCTTTTTTCAATGATAGAGCGAAAGCGTGTTTCACTTTCCTGTAATTCCGAATTGATCCTTTCCAATTCCAAACGTAATCTATTCCTTTCTATGGCGTAGCGTATAGTTCGAACCAATAGTTTTTTATCAACCTTTCCTTTAATGAGATAGTCCTGCGCCCCTTTTTGCAAAGCCTTAATTGAAAGTTCCTCATCCTGAATCCCAGTAAATACTACTATGGGTAACTCTGGAAATTTATCCCGTAGACCTTCAAGGCTTTTAAGTTCCTGACAATCCGGCAGAGTAAGGTCAAGTAAAACTACATCAATATCCTTCTCGGATAGGATTTTTACACCTGTCACGAACTTCTCTGAGATTTTTAGATTGAAAGCAGGATCAGCATTTCCCAGCATTATTTTTATCGCTTGCGCATCGGCAGGATTGTCCTCTATAAGCAATACTCTGATAGACTCACCAGACATATCTCTCGACCCGGTAAGAGTTTATCTCCATACCCACTTTAAACCTTATCATACATCCCTCTCTATCAAAACACCTATTAAGATACCAAATATTTAACTTCTTCTTAGTAAATTGCTCCTAACCGTTTATTCCTACTTTATCATCGCTATACATAAAATACCAGGCAGCTATACCCTATCTATGTAACCTTATACAAAAAAATATGTATGTCAATACAATGTTTTCAGAGTGTAATTATCATAAATATATACCCTATTTTATTTTCAAAAATAGATGTCACATTTCTGGTGTGAACATCTCATACAAATATAACCAGATTACAGGCATTAAAGCCAGAGGACTTGTCACTTAGAAAAGCGCCTCGGAGGGCGAGCGGGCATGGTTCGTACGATGTAAATCGGACGAGAGCGAGCTCGAGAGCCGAGCGGCAATTTCCTCGCCCTATGGAATAGAAGATGTCCCATATTGACCAGCTATTCCACGGGGCGAGCAGGGGAAATTGACCGCGTCTTTTCGTGTAATAAGTTCGAATGGCTGACAGTAATGTGACATTTTGCTTAGTAATAATATATGATATATTGCACGAAAACAACATACAATGTTTTCAGAGTGTACAATACAGAAATACTACGCCGTAGAAATCCCTCATTTTTTAATAACTTCTCTTGCCCTTATGAACCAGGATAAAATCTTTTGCTAATCCTCCAATCTCCCTTGCCATATCTTCTGAGAGATGTACCTTTTTTAAGTATTCTTCCCTTGCTTCATCGCTACTTTCATACGTTGCCTCTATAATCGCCAGGTCTGCACCACTTATAAGCTTTTCAAGTGATGCACATAATCCTGTATCACCACTTATCGCAATAATTTCACCTTTATAGGAAATCCTATAACCCACGGCAGGGAGTCGATTGAGTATTCCTCCTTCCTTTACACTGCCACAGTGAACGACGGGAAAATCTTCTATGTTCATACCGGCAATCTCAAAAACTTGCTTGGGCCGAATTCCCCTGGTGGAGATTTCAAATGGAATAGTATCAGGATAACATTTTATAAAGTTTTCCACTATAGAGAATAACTCAATGCATCCCTCTGGTGCAAAAATTGGGAGTTCCTCCTTCCTGCCTATCATTCTCATGAAACCAAGGAGCGAATGAATTCCGCCAACATGGTCAAAATGTCCATGGGTAATAAATATTCCTCTGAGACGATCAAGGTCAACCTTATTTGCCTTTATATCTCTAAGAATCCCATCCCCAACATCAAAAAGAATTGCACCATTCTCATTCTCCACCCAGATATGCTGAGTCATTCCTGCTCTTGAAAACAGAATGTTAGCGTTTAAATACTTCCCCTGCCAGGTTTGCATCTCCACTCTTTCATTATCCATATCCTAACCTCCCTCGGAAAATATTTTAAACAAAAAAATACTTAAAACTCCCCGTTATTGTCAATTCCTTATAAAAATTAAAATGACAACCAGGAGAGAAATCAATTAAAACAAAAAATTAAGAGCCAGGCTTTTAATCCTTTGTTGCCACACTTACATTGTCAAATAATATGGCGGGGAACATTCCCCTCCAGGTTGAATGAAGAGTATCTTCTATATCCACTACATCCTTCATTGTATTATAAATATTACCAGAAATCATCGCATCCTTCACTCGTCCAACTATTTCTCCATTTTCCACATATAAACCAGGAGAAAGACCTATTGAATAATCACCGTTTGGGATATTACCACTATGAGCTCCGAGGGCTCCAGCAATTATAATTCCTTTATCCATAGAAGACACAAGACGAGATAAAGATTTATTACCGCATTTTATGAATAGATGCTCAAGCGAAGGGTTTGGTTTTATGGAAATTGTTTCTCCCCCCCACCTTGATGTTTTGAATCCATGTCCTGTAGATTTTGTATTCATCTTATCTGCGTAGAATAGGTCATAGTAGAAGTTCAAAAGGACACCTTCCTTTATTATTGGAAATTTATGGCAGGTTGTTCCCTCATCATCGAATGCCCTTGCCCAGGGCATCTTGTCATTTAATGGATCGTCATAAATAGTGAGTTTCTCACTAAATATCTTCTCGCCTATTTTTCCAGAAATAGGAGATTCTTTCTGATAGATACTCATACCATTTGTTGCAGCGAGAAGTCTCCACATAAGGACATATATCACCTCAGGCAAGAATAAAACTTTCATCTTTCCCTTCTTAGCCTTTACTTCTTCCTCCGATTGATTGTAAACTTCTGCAAGAAAACCTAAATATTCATCCGATGCTCTTTCAAATCTTTTAGAGACAAGTGATCTTTCTATTGAAGAATAGGAAGCAGGATATAGGATTTCAGGATTTAAGATGTATGCTGAGAACTTTGTTGAGAGATTCATACCATGGCTATTCATAATTTTTATATTATTTATAATGCGCTCTGTATGTAGATTAATCTGCCCTTTGGCTTCTGACGTAAGTATTCCATTTACTCTTTTGCACTCATCCACTAACCTATCATTGGAAAGAGATTCAATAGAAGGGTCATAAGTATCCAGCGGAGGCAAGTCCAGAGTCAAGGGAAGCTCAAATGATGCTTCGACACCTCCTTTCATGGAATCAAGAACATTCTGCAGGAGTTCTTCTCTATTGATTAGATTCTTGGTATACGCAAACCCAAGTTTGCCGTCTTTTATCAGTCTAAGGCTAACCCCGGACTGCAGTTTAGTATCAACATCTTTGAGGTTCAAATTTT
>Ga0209121_10004618_pt1 | contig 12798 bp, 12 predicted proteins | sample Cruoilmetagenom3_FD_187292 | JGI IMG/M metagenome (GOLD analysis project Ga0209121, IMG submission 187292) | Oil polluted marine microbial communities from Coal Oil Point, Santa Barbara, California, USA - Sample 3 (SPAdes) (version 2) | ecosystem: Environmental > Aquatic > Marine > Oil seeps ... | reverse complement strand
CCGGCCCCTTCAACCCAGTTTGGGGGAAAGGGGGTTTTTTATTCTCACCTCACGATTTTGTGACCGTTTTGCGCACAATTTCATTTGTAACAGACTAACTTGTCATCCCTGCCTTTAGGCACGCCCAAGGCGGAGCCAGTCGAGGAATCTATTGAAATAGTCTCGCGAAGCGGTTCATTTTTTTTGGAACGCCCGTTATAGTGGTTGAAATCGGATGCAGTATCCTATATTATATGGCATGATAGTTTAGGAGCACTATTTATGGCATTAAACGGAAAATCGAATTTCCATCAATTCCATCATTAATTTGGAGGCAAACATGACTAAGTCTATCTACAAATCCAAAGTCAACCGTCGAGAGTTTCTCAGGCACACCAGCTCACTGGCCGCAGGTGCTGCAGTGCTCGGGAGCATCTCGCCCGTTGCTTTCGCACGCGATGACGAAACGATTCGCCTTGCCCTGATCGGTTGCGGAGGTCGAGGCGCCGGCGCCGTCGGCGACGCCCTGAACGTCCCGAACGCCGGGCCTGTGAAACTCTATGCGATGGCTGATCTATATAAAGACCGAATGGAATCGCGCCTCAAAGCGCTGAAGGAAAGGTTCCCGGACAAGGTGGACGTAAGCGCAGGACGCAAGTTCATCGGTTTTGACGCCTACAAGAAGGCCATCGACATCCTCAGGCCAGGCGATGTGGCCATGTGTACAACGCGGGCTTACATTCGGCCGGTGCACGTGGAGTACGCCATTAAGAAGGGTATTAATGTGTTTTTCGAGAAGCCGTTTGCTTCTGACTCAGGCGGTCTGCACAGGCTGCTTCGCGCCGGCGAACTGGCCGATGATAAAAACGTTAAGGTCGCCGCGGGATTGCAGTGCCGTCATTCCCCGGCACGAAAGGCCCTGATTGACAAGATCCGCAGCGGTGAGATGGGCGAGATTCCGCTGATTCGCGCCAACCGTCTTGGAGGCGGCGGCTGGATGCGCAGTCAGGGCGATAAATCCAACGACCTGATGAGCCAGCTCCAGTTCGGCAGGATACATCTGTTCTGGATCGGGTCCGGCCACATGGTCGATTACCTCATTCATCAGATTGACGAGTGCTGCTGGATAAAGGATGGCTGGCCGGTCTCCGCTGTAGGTATGGGCGGCCGGGTGCCCAACAGCACGGATCATGGGCAGAACATCGATGTCTACTCGATGGAGTACACCTTCGCCGACGGCACTAAGGCCTTCTGTGGTTTTCGACGGATCGCCAAGACGCGCAGCGAGTTTGCCACTTTCATTCACGGCACCAAGTGTGCAGCGCAGTTTTCCGGCAGGACACACGCCGCAACCGTCCACATGTTCAGGAACCAGCGGATTGGGCAGGACAACATTGTATGGACGCCGACAAAGGACCGCTACAGTCCGTGGCAATACGAGTGGAACGACTTCATCTACAGTATCCGCAATGATCGGCGGCATAATGAAGTCAAGCGCGCAATCTACTCGGATCTCACAACGCTTATGGGTCGTGCCGCCTGTCATACCGGCCAGACCGTCACCTGGGACCAGATGATGAAATCCAATTTCCAGTTCTGCGACTATCTCGACGACCTGAACTACGACAGCCCGGCCCCCGTAAAAGCCGACAAAAACGGCCAGTTCCCCGTCCCCGTTCCGGGTCAGTGGGAAGAGATTTGAGGCCGATGCCGTAAAATATAGGATTACTGTCTGATTGCCAGGAGCATAAAATCTTAAATCGCCACCTGTTAAGGAAATGGGCGATACAGGACTTGAACCTGTGACCCCATGCGTGTAAAGCATGTGCTCTAGCCAACTGAGCTAATCGCCCTAATTCGGCAATAAAAGTAACGATTTTTAGTCCTTGCGTCAAGATTGTTTTTAATTTATATTTTTTTGAATGTGATTGTTTTAAGGTGAGTTTCGTTACCCTCGACAGGGATGCCGGGAAAGAAGTTAGGTGATTTTATGAAAGTACTTGATGTTATTCGCAAAAGATATTCCTGCCGGACGTATCTGGAAAAGAGCATCGAGCAGGAGAAGCTCGACATAATTTTGGAAGCGGCCCGGCTGGCGCCATCGGCGAGAAATACGCAGGACTGGCGTTTTGTAGTCGTTACAGATCCGGATACCAAACGTAAAGTCGCTACGACGACAAACCGGCCCGAGGTGTTCGAGAAAGCCGGTGTAATTATCGCCGCATGCAGCAACAGCGACGAAGTCATGCGATGCGGCCAGGCTATCGGGCCGATTGACGTGGCAATAGCGCTCGAACATATCTGCTTACAGGCAGAAGACTTAGGATTGGGCACATGCTGGATTGGCTCTTTCGACGCCGGCAAAGCCCGGCAAATATTAACAATTCCCGAAGGTGTAGCCATCATTGAACTAATGGCCCTCGGCTATCCGGCCGGCAGCAAACCCGAGCCGAAACGTGAGCCGATAGAAAAAATCGTTTGCTACGATAAGTGGAAGTTCTGAGCTTTCACCGAAATCAGCATAAAAATATGTTGAATTCCTGAAGCGCTCTTGTAAAATAACACATTCGAACGTGATCTCGGGGACGTGGTGTAACGGGAGCACACCGCGGTCGCATCGCGGAAATGAGGGTTCGATTCCCTTCGTCTCCATTCTCCCTCGCTGCATTGAGTTGCAAGGAGCCGCAACTGACTGCAAATTAACGCTTTCTGAGTTTTGCTCATTGGTGTCATTCTGCTCGTTACCGCTCTGTGCGGCATCATACTGCGCCGCATTGCGCGCCGCTTTCGACGTCGCTTCATCAGGGAGTATAGCTTGCTTATAGAACGTGTCTGGAATTTGTAAATAATGCCGCTCTGCGATTCGTGCCGTGTTACCGATCCAGGCAGTGGCCACGTGTAAAGGATATTGTGACGCGAGCTCCGATTCTCTTGTGGCTCTGAGATTTTGAAATAATCTCGGCCAGGGTTTGAGGCCCGCCCTTTTGATAATCCTATTTAGCTGTGTCCGTAGATTGACGTTTGTCTTTCGGTAGCGAGTTATCACCCAACTCGTGCCCGGCTTCGCCGAATCGAATACGGCATGAAGGTGAGGTATTATTTCCGGGAAAATGGGAATGATGCGAGACTCCCGGCCTTCGTGTCTCTCCGTCTTCGGGCTGTGTATAAGTAGTCTGCCCTCTTGCCAATTTACGTCGGACCACTGCAAGGCCAGAATTTCACTCGGACACCTAAGCCCCCCATATCGGCAAAGGTTAAAGAGAAGTTTCCATTCGGCATCCGGGCAAGCTTCAAGAATCTTATCGGCATCCTTACGTTCGAGGAAATACTGCCGTGACTTATTGGCAATAGACTTGGACTCAAGTTCTCTGAATGGATTCTGAGCGATCAATTTTCTCTTCTTTGCCACGTTGAAGAAAACTTTAGCGTTGCCGCATCGTTTATTGACGGTGCTTTCAGCAAGTCCCTGCTCATTCAAATACTCTCTCCATAAGTTAGCGTCCTGTAAGGTAATTTCGTTCAGCGGTTTGTCAGGGCCGAAAAAACCAATGAGCATACGCCGGGTATGACTGTAGACAATCTGGCTGTTCGGTTTCAGGTCGGTACGGTCCTGTAAGTAGCCGTCCAGGAATATTCCCAGCGTGGAGTTTATGGTTGGCGGACGCGGCGTTAACAACCTAACGCCCGCAAGTTTAGCATGGATACCTTCTGGCAAACCAGCAATCCATCGAGCCGTCTCCGGGTCTATGCTGCCTGTGAACCGCCCTGCTATCAATGCTTCCAGTTTGAGCTTGAACGATTCGGCCTGCTTAATGCTCGTCTTACCGAGCCGGATCGTTTTACGCTTGCCGTCCTCTGCCACGAATATAATCCGCTTGCGCCCTTTTGGGTCTTTGCACAGCGAGGCCATACTATCCGCTCCTTTCGATTTCGTTTTGTAGAACGTCTGCAATATATGTGCCGACAGTTTTGCCTTCTTGTTTCGCTATTTTGTCCAACGCCTTCCTCAAAGCAGGGGTTGTGCGAAAGGTGATCTTTGCACTTCGTCGTTGTGCTTTCGGCATTGGTTTTCGTCCTGGTTTTTTATGTTTCATAATTACAATATAATAATGTCCGACAATAATATCAAGCACTTTCTGAGAATTTTTTTGATTTTTCTATCCAGGCCCTAATATCATCCACCGAATACCGCACAGCCCGCCCGATCCGAATCACCGGCAACTCACCGCGTTTGGTCAGGGCATACAGGGTGCGCTCACAAATTCCTAAACTCTGGGCCGCTTCTCTGGGTTGCAGCAAGAAACGTCCAATCATCATTGGTTCTCGATTGTTCTCCATCATTTATTCCCAAATAACAGTGGTCCATCGTAATCCGGATTCGGCCACCAAGTCAAACACTGGCTCTTCGTAACAGTACATAATCGGGCCTGGCCCCGTCTCACTATTCCCACCCGTTCGAGGTCCGGCAATCGACGGCGCCGACCGAGGCGCCTCTTTTCTTGGCCCTGTAATCAGATCCGACATTTTATATCCCTTCCCGGCTTAAGTGAATGATTAAGAAGCTGCCACGAGGCACGTTCGAGGTCCCCCAACGTCCAGAGAAACGCACCGCCCGGCCCTTTTTCCGGGGGGTCCAAGCGTTCGTTCCATATGGCCCTTTGCAATTTCGCAACACTTACTCCGAGTATTTTTGCAGCATCTCTCGTACCGTAAAACTCCATATTTAGCCATCCTTGTAAAACATTGTGACTTTTTAGGTTTCCAAATACACACATTTTACGCGCACAAACGACAGACCGATTATGGCGCTCTAAAATTGTGTTCAAAAATTAAGGTGGGAGATTGTAAATTGTATTGTTGGTGGAACTTAGCTGAGGAAAATATTTTTTAGAATTATAATTTACGACAAAATGCGACAAAATAAATGGATTATTTTCTACTCAATTTCCTCTCGTTTCGTTTATTGTTCCAGCCTGTATATGTTCGAAAAATTTTTTCATTCAACTTATTTTTTGTTTCGTGTCGTTTCCCGTCGATCTCAATACCCATCTCATTTATATCATCGAGATAATCACAAAGAGATATTCCTGCCCCTTTAGCTCTTGCCCATCCATTTACTATTGCTTTCCTGATTTTTTCTTCATCGCCGGTTATTTTAGGCCGGCCTTTTCCTTTTTGCTTTTTAGCTTTGTTTTTTTGTTCGCCCAGTATCTTCCAGGGTTTTTCCAACTCTTTATAAATCTCCGCAAATATCTTGATTATATCGGCGGGGTAAGTACAGGTTAATCCATTTATAGTATCTTCTGTGTCTTGGGCGTTGCGTTTTTCAAACGTGGCCCACATTATCTCTTGGGTTCTCCATTGCAGAAAGCCTTCGTAATTGCGAAGATCAGTCCAGGGTTCAGGTGGTAACAAATAAAGCCTCGGCGATCTTATTAAATGAATGCAGTATTCTTCGTAAAATTTCTCAAACTCATTTATAAGGTTGCTGATCTTCTTAGAACAATTAGGAAATTTTTCTTCTAATCGATAGGTTAAGAACTCGAACTCATCTTTTATTCTTATGATCGGTTGTTTTAAGAAAGTCTGATTGTGAGCGCATAATCGCAATGCTTCCCTGGTTGGCGGCCATTGGAGTAGGCCAGTCAAAACAAACATAATTTTTGTGACTGAATCATACAGGGGTGAATTTGTTTTAGTAAAATTAGGTATTCCCCATTTATATTTTTGCACTTTCGCCTTATACTCCGGATCAATCTTCCTGATCCGTTCTTTAAGGCTTACAGCCTTCTTCTCATCTGGGCCGACTACATTACCATTCTGATCTATATAAACCATAATTTTTGAAATTTAATAAAAAAGCCGGGGAATCGTGACGCTCAATAAAGGCGTAGCCGTCGTTACCGATAGACTTACCCCGGCCATTCATTTTTAGGAATCCAACAAACAGGTTTGATTTTTATTGATTTCACGCGAACTATTATCCCGCCGACCCCAAACAATTCAAAGCAAAAAATAAAATATTTTTACAGCCCCTGCCGGTCCTCTGAGTCCCGATGCCCTGCGGAGCCCGGACGATTACAGCTACACGGACCAGCTCAGCGATTTCCTACAGGACCGCAACGACAAGCTGATTCTGATGGACCCGATTGCGGCCTGCTAAGGTGGTGGCACTTTGCCACTACCTTTCCGTTTCGTGGTGTCATTTTGACACTACCCCTGAACCGGCATCTACAGGAAGCTCTGAAAGACAGTGATAAGTCATACTCATTTAAGTCCACTCCTATTAGGCTGGATCATAAAACACCGATACCGTTAGCGAGGCTGTGGCAGCACTCCAAAATAATCGTATTGCCCGACCCAAACTACCCATCCAAATAAGTCCGTGCCTCTACGGGTGTCTCAGGGTTTCGGCTTTTCATGTTTCATCCGTTCTTTCTTCGTGCACTCTATTAGCTTCTTTCAACAAGTATCGGCAGTACTGTGGCCGCCAGGCAGTGATTAGCCTGTTGATTTCAGCAATCGCCTTTTCCTTTGTTTCTGAATTGTCTTTATCCAGGCCGGTTGTGCCCATCTACCTTACCCCAGATCTTTTATCGTTTTTCCGATGCTCGGATGGCGTTTGACCGCCGATTGTATCACTATCCGGACTTTAATGTCCAGATCATCCAGGAATTGCTTACTGATGCGCTCGGGCGTCCATCCTCTACAGTTCTCCCTCGCCATCAGGAAGAAGAAATCGAAGTATCTCCTGAACTACATCGTCAGGTTCGAGAAGTATCCGGTAATTCGGAAATCGCATGACCTCCCACCCTTCATTTCGTAGAAACTGGTCTCGCTCCACATCTTCGATTACCGGCAGCCCTCCAACAATCTCGTGCTGGTGTCCGTCACATTCTACATCTAATCGCATTGGCCCTGGTCCTTCTATGGCAATGTCCAGCCGATACCGCTTTACCCATCGTTGTGGTTTGATCGTGTATCCACGTGACTCAATGTCCGTTTTCTGCAGTCTCTCAAACAGCAAACGCTCTTCCGAAGTTTCATGTCTTCGTTGTGCATCATTGGGCTGACCAGCCTCGCGAGTCGTTATTTCATCGTACTTTTTTGCGATATTCCCCAGCGCTTCGACACGTGTATTACAGAACTCCTTGTCGCCGATAATGACCAGGTAGTACCGTGCCCGCGACAACGCCACATTCAGTATCTGTGGATAGTACCGATACCAGCTATCGTTACTGTCGGCCCCTCTCCCGGCAACAACAAGCGATGCGATCATAATATCCTTCTCCGATCCTTGGAATTTGTGCGCTGTTAATACTTCGACATTGTGTCCTTCATATAGCTCTGGATTAGCTTCTTTGTGTAAGTATTTTCTGTCCACCAGCGCCTTCACTTGGGCTTTGTATGGAGTAACAATCCCCACACTCAATTCTGTGCCCTCGATTTTATTCAGCAACCTCTCAAGGGCTTCCATGACTTTATTGACCTCTTCGTAGTTGACTTTACTCCCACCACGACGCAGGGTCTCTCCGGTACAGGGTATCCAGCCTACACCTCTCGGGAGACTCTCAGGGTACCGATCCCAGTCAAGGTTGCTGCGCACCTTGAGTTCACCTTCGTAGAAGCACTCATTGCATAAGGCGGCAATATCATCCTCCGATCTATAGTGATTCTTCAGTTTTACTGGTGTCATGGAGAAACATTCCTCTCCAGTCTTATAGAGTGACACTTCTCGGTACTTGACCTTCTTATACAGACCAGCTTCTTGAAGTATCCCGCAGTCCTCCGCAATACTCTTGTCCACATCGTGAGACAGTTTAGCTATATGAGGCAACTGCATCGGATCCCCCACGATAATGGCCCGTTCGGCCCTGTACAATGCCGGTGCTGCCGAGGGAAGGTCTACCTGTGATGCCTCATCAAAAATGACATAATCGAACAATCTTCCCTTTAGCGGAAAGGTCCTCCGTATCGATTTTAGAGTTGATCCCCACACTCTGAGTACTTCCTGCACAAACTGCTCGAAATCAACCTCTTCATACATTCCATGCTGACCCACGTCCCTAAGGAACGATCCAACTTGCCCGATATGCCCACCCCTTGTTAGCTTCTTCTCGTACATTGCTCTTACAAAGTCCCGGCACTGCTCGTTGTACTTTCCCTCGCTCTCTCGGATGGCCCTTTCGAGGACAATCCTATCACCGTGCCAGGCCAGCCGTTTTCTGAGCACTTTCAGTCTGATCAAAGAAGGCAAGTGCTTTGCCCAGAACAGCCGCCGACGCCACCGACCAGTGTGAGGAACTATGCATCGCTCGAACTCGATAGCCTTCAGTGCAATTAATACTTGCTGCTCCAAATCATCAATCTTGATGAGCTTCCGTCTTGATCGCATAATTAACCGCCAGAACCTCTCAATGTCCCTGAGACGCGGTCCTTGCGGATTGCGTCGTCTACATTGCTCCAACAGTTCGTAAAAACTGGTAACAAGCCCCTCCCTGTATTCTCTCCTCCCGGTGCGCATCATCAGATGCTGAAAGTGCTCGTTGATCTTCTCATAGACAACATCCACTGCCTTATTCGTGTGGCTTACAAGCAATACAGACTTGCCTTTGACAAACAGGTTAATGAGAACATTCGCAATGTACTGACTTTTTCCGGTTCCGGGCGGCCCCGTTATCACCGTAAGTCGATTACTCAGAATGTCGCCTAAGGCGGCTGTTTGGTATTCATTACATGGAAATGGAAGCACGGGCGCTTCAACAGACCCAGATCCACCTTCTTCATAGTTCAGGATGAACCCCAGCGCGGTCTCTTTCAGGTCTTTGTGTTTCTTCAATTCATCGAGATCCCGAAGCAGGGATACATTATATGCCGTACTTTCTCCTGTCATCAATAGGCTCTTGTTATACAAGCCCGGCCTCCCACCAGGTTGCAGTATTTCGTTGTTTGTCAGACTCTCTGGCGTAATACTTTCTGCGGTAGATAGATTAACCTCCGCCTTTAGGACATTCAGGCATCTCTCCATCAGTGTAACTGCGTCACCCAGTTCACCGGCGAATACGGCTTCCACTTCTTGTCCTAACTGCATGACCCGCTCATCAGGTACGCCCAACTGCCTCAGAGCCCGGCTTCCACAGCTTGCAAAAGGCTCGTCTCTCTGGACATATAACTGTCCATCCCGTCGTTCCGATCGGACTTTGATTGTGAACAGCGGTGCAAGACGATGGCCTGCATTTCCGACGAAAAACAGGAGAACCGGGTATCCATAATACACATCCAGTCTATTCGTTTCCGCGCGGTCCAACAGTTGTCGACACGGCGACTCCTCAGGGATGAGAACCGCTTCATCCTCTCGTCTAAATATGAAAGTGTCAGCGTCAAACGGACACAGCGCAGCATTGTGGCCTATCAGAACTCCCTCCCACAGTTCATCCTCGCGTTTAATACACTTGTACCAATACGATACAACTTTATTCAAAACTCCCACGATCTGTTATCCTTAACTGAGGAAATCACGGGACATTTTAATTCTTTCACCCTTATATATGAAAGACACTATATTTCCTCCTGTTGTTGTGCCACAAAGCGGAACTCCACATCAAAGGAACAATTCTACTGCCGTATTTCCGCTTCCTAAATCATCTCTCTATGATGCAAATCTCTGGGAAATCTTAGTTTAGCACTTTGGATATGGTAAGTCTATCAAATTTCCATCATCATCTCATCTGTAACGCCACGACAATCATCGTCATACATAAAGGTAAGTACCTTCAGAAAGTCGTAGGTCCGCAGGTCCATTACGTGCCGGACTATTTCTACGGTGTCTTCGAGAATAATGATGCTGTCGATAAATTCTGGCAGCACTGGACGAGTACTGACAAATTCACAAAGCACAAGAACATACCATCGGTCCCCGGATTCATTTTTTTGGCACACAAAATCCCCCCTTTTTTCAATGTGCAGTGCTCCCGACAATGTCACTGCACATTCGGCTTTTCCGGTTTTTTTGCAACCCCCTTTATAAGCCATTGAGTATAAATAATTTACAACCAACCTTCATGTTTGCGGCCATTTTCCTGAAGGTTTGTTCTTTAATTCGTTTGAAATCGCCTCTATTTGGTTAATATCACAGTTTTTCAGCCCCAAGACCCTTACCGAAAAATTGTATTTATGTCACCCTCTGTTCGCCGGAAACTTTCGACCAAATCCTCTTACTAAACGCATTCATCGCCGACCGGAGTTTCTCTGTTAGCGTCCTGGCGTAGATATGAGTAGTATCCGTCTTTTCGTGACCGAGTTGATCCTTCACAAGAAACTCATTATTGGTTACATCCAACAGGTGCGTAGCGCACGTATGCCGGAATTTGTGAGGACTCAGCTTTGTTTTCAGCCTGCCGTTCCTTGTGTAGATCCATATCCTCGCCTTCAAACCGATCACCTTGATTTTACGATAAACAGAATCCGGCGAAAGTCGGCCTCCGTTTTCACTCCTGAAAAGAAAACTATCGAGACTATGCCGCTTGTGATATCGATCTACATAATCGCCTAATCGCTCAGCCAACAAATCCGATATACCCACGGTCCTATCCTTCTCTCCTTTAGCATTGAGGACTTCCAGTGACTTATGACCGTGGTAGGATGGGAGGGATTTTAGCCGTAAATTGCAGACCTCACTAACCCTAAGCCCGCTCTCCACCATAACAACCACCAGCATTTCGTTGAGTACTGCCCGATTGATGTACCTGTTTCTGGCCCTGGCTAAATCAGCCTCCCTCCGGAGCACTGCCATTATTTTGGCAAATTGCTCGATACTCAAATAGTCAATCGGCTTAAGATGGGTTTTGGCCTTGCGTTTCCGCTTTTTAGGCTTTTTCCCCTGACGGACGGATTTCCTATGTTTTTCAGCCATCGCAGCCATGACCGCAACGTCCGGATCGCTATCCCGGTAACGTTTGACCACCTGCCGGATACGCTCTTTGCTCAGGAGAATCCTTTTTGTTCTTTTCGAAATCATATTTAATAACTCTGTAAATATCATTTAATGTGTTTCGCAGGTTGGTGTCGGCGATGGCTGGAATGGAGCCTCGCTCATAAAGCGAATATTCATATTTTTCTAAAATACCATCGATATCCTCAGAAGTTATTTTATCTCCTAACCGAGACTTCATACTCTGTTTGAGCTGATTAAGAGTCTTGTTAAATATCTTTCTCTTGCGTCCATATCTCATAGAAAAAGACAACGCCGGATGTTTAGCTTGCCATTCCGCAAATTTTTCCGAGCAGATACCAAAACAATGAGCAATCTGCTCGTCAGTGGCGTCGAAAACCACACAAAACGCATGGGCAAAATATGGGTGAAACCAGTCCCTGTACTCTGTAGTCCAACCGCCTTTTGAGGAAAATTGCTTTCTCCCATTTCGTATAGCATCATCAAACTCGGGATAGTCTATTCGCCAGTTATCCATTGCCCTTTCGCCGACCCGAAAGCAACTTGCAAGATCGACGCCGCTGGCGCCGAAATACAAGCAGATATTTCTTGCGATATCGGGATAGTATCCCTCATACATGCCGTAGAACTTTTTCTCGCGTTCGGCAATGTGAACGTATTTAACAGCCATACTTCTTATCAACTTCAACTGCTCTCGGATATTCGGAGTTAAATCTTTGTTTTTACACAAATGCCGGATTACAGCGTTGATTTTCTTCTCCGACAACAATACTTTCCCCTTGAATTTACCCATGACCTACCCTTTCAAATCCTTAAACCTGTCATTTTTTATTATTAAACTAATCATAAAACACCACTTAAAACACCTTCGATTCGCCAGAACTTATCATAAAAGTGTATTTTCATTACATGTTTCAATCCCCACATTCGTTTACCCTGTAAGAACCCGTAAAGCTACCAATTGCCGTCGCTTCTCTCGGCGATAATACTCCTCACTCTTCGGCGTCCACAACTTCTTCTCTTCCACTATCCGCTTGATAGCCTGGCTCCTCTTCGAAGGTTCGACCGTATGGGCTTCATCCCGGGCTGTATTCAAGCATGCGACAACATATCCTGCGAGCTTAAATTGACTCGCTCTGAATGGATCAGTTCTTGAGAGCCAATATTCCCGAGCGATAGCGTTCTGGACAGCGTTCTTTACACTTGCAAAAGGATGGTGGTTGTCATTAACGAGCGAATCCGCTACCTTTGAATTTACCCCATATTGGATTAGTAAACGGCGACTCTCGTCCTGGGCGCCAGCTTTAGATAAACAATCTGAAAAAATCTGATTGGCAAAACCAGTTCTTTTCAATTCCTTAGAGATTTTATCTTTAGTGATGCACTTTTTAGTCCGAGATTCCGACCTGGGACTAACCTTTGCAACAAGCAAAAGTTTATTAGTTACCCGATACTGATTGCCTTGTTTGAGACCACCGTGAGCGTGCTTCGCCTGCAGGATGTGGTCTTTCTCAAAATCCCGTAATGCTTTTTGTGCCGTGGGTAGTGAACATCCTAAATCGGCGGCAATAGTCCGCTGATGCGGCCAGCAGACACCGTTATCCGCCTGTCTGAAGTAAAGGTATGCGTAAAGGAGCTTCTCCAGAGCTTTTTTGCCTGGCATGCTCACCACGTTGCCAGGGACACGCAAGAATTCAGGATCTCGCACCCGCTTGACGTGATATGTATTGGAACGCCGATGAGAGTGATCGACTGTGATTAAACCAGCTTTCTGAACTTATCCCGGCTTCGCCGGGGACTTTTTAATCTTTCAGCGTAAGACATTCTAATTCTTTCATCGCCTATTTTGCCAATTCGGTTATGGTTGT
>Ga0209121_10004617_pt1 | contig 12800 bp, 11 predicted proteins | sample Cruoilmetagenom3_FD_187292 | JGI IMG/M metagenome (GOLD analysis project Ga0209121, IMG submission 187292) | Oil polluted marine microbial communities from Coal Oil Point, Santa Barbara, California, USA - Sample 3 (SPAdes) (version 2) | ecosystem: Environmental > Aquatic > Marine > Oil seeps ... | reverse complement strand
GCCAAAGCGAGCCAAAGCCGGTCGTTGTGGTCACCCGCAATTCGCCAAACACCTCTTCTTCACTATCTCTGATCCGCGCCGTCGCCGCATCCAGCCGCTTTTTCATCGCAGCGGTTGCATCAAACAACAATTCGCCCTGTTCGGTTAGAATCAGTCCGCGCGCATGACGGTGAAACAGGGTGGCGTTCAGGCTGTCTTCCAGTGCCCGGATCTGGCGCGACACTGCCGATTGCGACAGATTAAGCGTCTCACCCGCATGGGTCAGACTGCCAGCATCCGCCACCGCGTGAAATATTCGCAACTTGTCCCAGTCCATATCGTTCCAATCATTTCCAGATCCCGCATCGAATCTGGTTCAGAGTTACCGGCAAGCGTGGCATAAAAGCAATTGTTGCCAGTACTCGATTTTCATTTTGTAGGTCAATGAATTTGACCTATAATAGGCAAAAAGGGGCCTGAGATGAGCAAACCGGAAACCACGCTGCACGACAAGTTCGATCTTGAAAAAAACCATGTGCTGCTCAATGGCACGCAGGCGCTTGTTCGGCTGATGCTGATGCAAAAGGCGCGCGATACGGCGGCCGGCCTGAACACTGCGGGCTATGTGACGGGGTATCGCGGTTCGCCCGTCGGGGCAGTCGATCAGCAGATGACGATGGCCAAGACCGATTTGGACGCCGCCGATGTTCGGTTTCAGCCCGGCCTGAACGAAGATCTGGCCGCCACCGCCCTTTGGGGCACGCAAACGGCAGAACTACGGGGCGAGGGTAAATTCGACGGCGTTTTTGGGCTTTGGTATGGCAAGGGGCCGGGGGTTGATCGGTCTGGCGATGTGATGCGTCACGCCAATATGGCCGGAACGTCGGCCTATGGCGGCGTGGTGATGGCTGCGGGCGATGACCACACTGGCGAAAGCTCGACCACATTGCACCAGTCGGACTGGGCGCTGATGGATGCCTATATGCCGGTGCTGTCGCCTGCTGGCGTTCAGGAAATCCTTGATTACGGGCTTTATGGCTATGCTTTGTCGCGTTTTTGCGGGCTTTGGGTCGGTCTGAAACTGATGAAAGACACGATCGAGGTTACTTCGGTCGTGGATGGTGATCCGGACCGGTTGAAGTTTGTTAACCCGGATTTCGAGATGCCCGAGGGCGGGCTTAACATTCGCTTGGTGGATGACCGGGTTCCCCAGGAAGCACGGGTGGTAGATTACAAGAGGTTCGCCGCAGAAGCCTTTGCTCGCGCTAATAAAATTGACAAACGTATCTGGGGAAATCGGGACGCGAAAATTGGCTTTGTTGCGGCTGGTAAGAACTATCTTGATCTGGTGCATTCGCTGTCATTGCTGGGTGTTGGCGAAGCCGAGGCCGAGGCTTTGGGGATTACCACCTACAAGGTTGGTCAGGTCTTTCCGCTGGACATGATCAGTTTTAACGAATGGGCCGCGGATCTGGACCTGATCGTGGTGGTCGAGGAAAAGCGCAAACTGATCGAGGTGCAGATCAAAGAAGCAATTTTTGACGACCGGCGCGGGCGTCGGGTTTATGGCGGCACCAAGGACGGCAAAGATTTCTTTGGGGTCAAATTTGCGCTCGATCCGGTGCAGATCGCCAAATGTCTGGGGCAGGTCCTGATTGAAGAAGGCCGTGGTAGCGACGGCATTAAGAATGGCTTGCAAGCCATTGAGGATGCAGAGAAAGCCGATAACGCACCAGAGATCGCAGCGCGCCTGCCGTATTTCTGTTCAGGCTGCCCGCATAACACCTCGACCAAGCTGCCAAAGGGCAGCCGCGCTTACGCGGGGATCGGGTGCCACTTTATGGTTCAATGGATGGATCGCGACACGCTCGGCTTTACCCAGATGGGCGGCGAAGGGGCGAACTGGATCGGTGAAGCACCGTTTTCGACACGCCCGCATGTGTTTCAAAACATCGGTGACGGAACCTATAACCACTCGGGGATACTGGCGATAAGGGCGGCTGTTTCTGCGGGAACAACAATAACTTACAAGATACTTTTCAATGACGCGGTGGCGATGACCGGTGGCCAGCCAGTCCCTGATATAACCTCGATTCTGGAGGCGATAGTTCCAGGCCTCTTGACCATCGAACTTCCAGCAAATCGGGAGTCGATCGAAGAAGTTTTGAGAGAGGAGCTGGCAAAGCCTGGGGTTTCCCTGGTGGTGGTCAGGGGGATATGTCCGAGGCGCGACTCTGCCACCTAATCTTTAGATGCCAATCAGCCTCAATGCCCATCAGCCAAGTCGAATCAAAGCTCTATCTCCGTTCCGACGCTGTTGAAGACGAAACGATCCGGGAATTCTGCCGCCAAAGCCGAGGCGGCCGGAAGGCCGGTGCAGTGGCATGGTGCCAGGATCTCGAGATCAGAGCCTCGGAGCGCCTCTATCGTCTTTGGAAGCTTCTTTTCTCCGCCGAAGCCGAGATGGGTTCCGCCAGCAACGCCCAAAATAGTGTCCACGCCCGTCACCTTTCTTGCGTGCTCCAGGGTGTTGATCATCCCCGAGTGGGCGCATCCGAGCAGGACGAATAGGCCTCTCTCAAGGACTATGACCAGGGCCTGGTCGTCGAGGAGGGGATCGATCGCGATCTCGCCATCCTCCGAGAGGATGACCAGGTCCTCGCTCGCCCGCTCAAACGCGGTCAGTCTTGTGACTTCACCAGTGAGCCAGAGGCCGGGATGGATTTCTCGCGCGTTCCTTGATAGATCGAACCCGGCGCCCATCTTCTCCAGATCTTCTTTTTTGAAGGGAATCCCATTCTGCCTCAGGGATCCTCCCCTTTGAGAGTACCTGGAAGAAAAGACTCCCGGATGAGCGTATACGGCCACAGTGCCAGTCTTTTTGAGAAGACTCGCCAGGCCTCCGGTGTGGTCGTAGTGGCCATGGCTGAGGGCGATCGGGACGCCCTCGATGTCGATTCCGAGGACGGCGGCGTTGTGAACGGCGGTGGTAGTCTGGCCTGAATCGAATATCAACCTGAAGTCCCCGAACTCCACATAGGCCGAAAAGCCGTGCTCCGCGAGGACGCCCCCCCTCAAACCCGCTGAGTTTTCGCTTAGGGTTACCATCCTCATCTCCCTTTTCAACTTTCGTTCCCCCTCTTTGTCAAATACACACCTCCAGCATCATCTCAATTCTTCCAGAAGTCTGGTATGAGCAGAACCAGAACCGTCAGAATCTCAAGCCTCCCTATCCACATGCAGACGATCAGGACGAGCTTGCCCAGGCCCGGAACCTCCGAGTAGTCATCTGTTGGGCCAAACCGGTTGAAGGCGGGACCGACGTTTCCTAGGTTCGCGGCCACGGCAGATGTGGCGCTCACCATGTCGATATTGCTGTAGTCGCCAGACCTGAAGCAGACTATTTCCCCCGTCTTCTGGTAGACCTCAGAGAAATTGAGGGGCCTTCTGTCGACCTCTATCCTCTTTTCAGCGTTCTCGGAGGTGACAAAACATGCAACGTTCCCTCCCTCCTTGGGGGTGAGGCCGAGGACCTCTTCGGCCTCGCTCCAGCCCTCCGATCCGAAACAGACGATCTTCTGGCCATCCCCACCATCTTCGGAGACGAAGCAGACGATCTCCTCCGGCGTCGTCTTATCCTCTGCAAGAGAACAGATTGAAGCTAAGATCACCGAGGCTATCGCAAATATCAGAATGTACATGGCGATGAATATCAGGATCGAGTGGAAGACGTCCTCTTTAACGGGGCTTCCCTTCAGCTTCACCGCCATGACGGCCTTTGGGTGGAGGGCCTGGAAGAGCTCGCGCCGGCCGTACTTCATCGTGAGGAGGATTCTAACTAGCTTTATCCCTCCAGCCGTCGATCCTGCGCAGGCACCGGTAAACATCAGCATGAACAGCACGAGCTTTGCAGGGCCGGTCCACAAGTCAAAGTCAACGGTGGCAAAGCCCGTGGTGGAGATGATCGAGACCACCTGGAAGGCAGCAGTCCTGAGGTAGAGACTCGCTAACTCGACCCCTTCGGGGTTGGGGCCATCTGTCGAGAAGCTGCTATCAATCCCGCCGATGAGGATGGCGATGATGATGGAGAGGACGACTAGAAGGGAGTAGAACTTGAACTCCGGGTCCCTGATCAGGCTCTTTCTGTTAACGTACATCGTCCTGTAGTGGAGGGCGAAGTTCGCCCCGGAAAGGAACATGAAGACGATCACGACCACCTCTATGAGAGGTGCGTTGAAATCGAGGGCGTTATAGTAGGCTATGCTCTCCACCCTTGGGGAGAAGCCACCGGTCGAGACGGTAGAGAAGGTGTTGCATATGGCATCGTATGCCGGCATCTTTGCCAGCATCAAAAGCAGAAATTCGGCCGCCGTGAGAACCATGTAGACGCCCCAGAGGATCTTGGCCGTCTCCTTGATCCTGGGCCTTATCAAGTCCTCTGTCGGTCCCGGAACCTCGGCCTTGAAGAGCTGGCGGCCTGCAACGCCCAGGTTTGGTAGGATCGCTATGAAAAGGACGATGATGCCCATCCCGCCGAGCCACTGGGTGAAGCTCCTCCAGAAGAGGAGGCCGCGGTAGGTATTCATCGGCCCGTTCAGGGTTGAGCTGAATTGGGCCTCGTTGGTCTGCCCTCCGACAAGAGTGCTGTTGAGGGTGGCGTTGAGGACGGTGTCGTTGAGGGCCGATATGTTCGATCCCGTGAAGTTGGCTGAACCGACGACGGTGCTTATGGTGCCGTTCTGGAAGGCCATATGGGCGAGGGTCGCCCCCAGGCTGTGGCTGGCGGCGGTGGCGTTTACGATCCAAAAGCCGTCGGCACCACCCTCAGCGAGGATGGTTGCGCCCGTTGTTGTGAAGCCGGACATCGACTCGAAGAGGGCGTCTATCGGGCTGAGGCCCAAAAAGATGTAGGGAAGAGCCCCGGCAATGGCCACCCCCAGCCATCCGAAGGCCACCAGGGCGAACCCCTCCTTGTTGGATAGGACCTGTTCGTCACCCAACAGCTCAATAACCAGCCCGAGGACGAGGGTGAAGAGGGCCGGGACTACGAAGGCTATCATCCCATCAATCTCGCCGTAGACAAGAGATACTCCGGCGGGGATGAGCATCAACGCCCCCATCAGCTTCAGCAGAGTGCCGAAGACCTTGAGAAAAACCCTGATCCTCACGACTGCCACCTCCAAATCAGATGTGGCCGATCCGTTCGGCCCCTTGAGGAAACCTTTGCCCCCTATTTTACGATGGTGGTTGCATCAGGTTTTACAGACCTCTGATCAACTAGCTTCAGCATCAAATGTATTAAAGATTTTTACGAAAAGCCGCGGCGTTCCAGAGTCTCCTCCTCGATCTCGCCGGATGGGGTCCACGGTGCCCGCGGTACTCTGCCAGCATCTCGCCCAGGTCGAAGCCCAATCGCCTTGGAGTACATATCAGCAGCGCTGTTGGATCTGCCCCGAAGCACCCAGTGGACGGTGCGGGACCTCATGGGACAGTGCCCCCATAAAAATCAGATTGATTATCAGGACTTACAGAGCGGTGCGATACACCCGACGATCCGAAGCGCCGGGCCGCACCCTTCGGCTGTCATTCATCTTTAGAGGTCGGGGTAGATTATCTCGATGTCGAGGTCGTGTATCAGCTTTCGTAGCTCGTCGCAGGATATGGGGCGTTTGAACTCGCTGCACCTCTTCACCTTCTCGGCCAGAAGGCATATCTCGTCCCTTTTCAGGTCGTACCCCATCTTCTTGGTAATGTATTTGAGGGCCCTGGCCCCTGTGTGCTTTCCGATTATTATCCTCCTAGCTGACCCCACCATCTCGGGTGAGTACAGCTCGTAGGTTCGGGGCTCTTCCAGGACCGCAGCCACGTGAATTCCTGACTCGTGGGCGAAAGCGTTCTCGCCGATGACGGCCTTATTCTTCGGCATGATTACCCCCGAGTAGCTCTGGACGAGCTTTGAGAGGGAGGTGAGCTTTGTGGTGTCGTACCGGTCAACGCCGTAATGGACCCTGAGGGCCACCATCAGCTCCTCGAGGGGGGTGTTTCCGCTCCTCTCTCCTATCCCGTTGACGGTGGTGTGAAGCTGTTTTGCCCCGGCCTCTGCCGCCGCGAGGGTGTTGGCGAGAGCCATCCCCAGGTCGTCGTGGCAGTGCATGCATATCGGGATATTGACCTCCTTTTTAATCTCGCTGACCAGGTAGCTAGTGGTCCTGGGGTTCAGGATTCCCACGGTATCGGCGATGCTCACGTAATCTGCCCTGTACTCCTCCGCCCTTTTGTAGAGCTTCTTCAAAAGCTTAAGGTCGGTCCTGGTGGCGTCCTCCGCCGAGAACCTGACGATTAGGCCGTGGTCTTTTGCGTACTCCACCGTCTCAAAGGCGCTTTTGACGGCCTGGTCATAGGTCATGTGAAGCTTGTGTTTCAGGTGGAGGTCGGAGGTAGCTATGAAGACGCTGACCATGTCAACGTCGCAGTCCAAGGCAGCATCCACGTCTTTGGGGACTGATCTCGAAAGGACCGAGATCTTGGAGTCGAGGCCGAGGTTGGAGACGTCCTGGACCGCCCTCTTCTCCGCCTCCGAAACCACGGGAAAACCGGCCTCAATGATCTCCACCCCCACCTCGTTAAGCTTGATGGCGATGTCCAGCTTTTCGTCCGGCCTGAAGACGACGCCGGGCATCTGCTCACCGTCTCTCAGGGTGACGTCGCAGACCTCGATGTCGATCTTCGGAGTCTTTGCGAGTTCTAGAAACTGATTGACGGAATAATCTAGCATGTCGACGAGATATGTAGCATCCGTGGGTTAAATTGGTTTCGAAGGCAATTGATGTCCGTCTCCCGCCTTTTAGTCGATTTCTGCAGATCTGGACGGAGAAGGAAGGCAGAACTTATCGAAATTATGTAAAAATAGAAGTGGCCGGGGATCCGAAGATCGGATCTAGGCCAATTCCAGGTCCTGGGTGTTGTTTACGAATCGATTGGGTCCGACCCTGTCGATTCCGGAGTTGAGCAGACCAATACCCTTGTTGTTGTAGCTGAGGGTATTTCCGATAACGACAGAGTTCTGAGAGGTGTCCAGAAGGATCCCCACGTCGGTGTTGTTGCCGACGACGTTGCCCTCTACTCGGTTGTTGTCGCAGTTCAGGAGCTGAATCCCGTCGTCGCCATTGTTGCTCACCACATTATCTCTGACGAAATTGCCCGGGGCCCTGAAGACCAGAATGCCGTCGTTCCCGTTGTTGGAGGAGATGCACTCGGAGATCGTGGTGTTGGTGCAGCCCTTGAGGTAAATTCCCACCCAGTCACTGTTCCAGATCCCGTTTCCGGCGATCATGTTGTCGTCAGAGACGACCTCGATCCCGGCGCTTGGATAGGGGCCGGCGTTGGTGATGTAGAGACCCTCAAGGACAATCCCGTCCGCTTTGAGAACCACGGTGCCACCGTTCCCCTGGGCGTTCACCACAGGAACTCCTTCGCCGGTGTTCACCCCTCGAAGTGTGATCGATTTATTCACGACGACGTTCTCATTGTAGGTTCCGCTTCCTACCTCCACGACCTCGCCGTCCTTTGAAGCGTCGATGGCGGCCTGGATGGTGGTGTAGTTGCAGCCGTTGAGACAAACGGTGCTAATCATCTCCACCTCTTCGGCCCCTTCTCCGACCTTCTCGGTTACTATCTCCGTCCCGACCTGATTCGCTGCGTCACCTTTCGTTTCGATTTCGGTCTCGTCAGGGGTCGAAACTCCCACCGCTGTGACAGGTTCGATTGAAGTTCCTGTTTCGGCTGCGACGGTATCATTCGCGGTTTCAGCTGCGACTTCGGTACCGTTTTCCGTTTCCGCCACGGCGGTGGCGTTAGTCTCCTGTGAGGCGCCCTCTGAAGCCTCGATAGCAGCCTCGATGCTCGAATTGAGGTCGTCAGATATGTCGGCCGCCTGGGCGAACCCCGCCGACAGGAAGATTGCCATCACGAGCCAAGCGCCCGCGACGAGTTTATGAGTGCGATCTTTGAGCATATTTAAACCTCTGATTTCAAGATATAACTACTCGGTATTAAAATTACCTTTACGATATCGACCCTCGGCTCTTCTGAAAACCCTCCAAACGGTCTCTATCATTCCGAGGTTTCGATCTCGATCTGGAATATTTTGGGCCAGAACTTTCCAGTGACAAGGAGCCGATCAGTCCCAGAATCGTAGGCGATCCCGTTCAGAACGTCTGCCCGGAGCCGCTCCTCTTCGGTCAAAAGGCCGGACAGGTCGATCCACCCCACCACCAACCCTGTCTCCGGAGAGATTATGGCGATTCTGTCGGTTTCCCAGACGTTGGCGTAGATTAAGCCCTCAACGTACTCGAGCTCATTGAGCCTTGGGAGGGGAGCGCCCTCGCTCACAACCTCGATCTTTCCTGTCACCTGGAAAGTCTCAGGATCTAGGAACCGAAGCTCTGAGGACCCATCGCTCATGATCAGGTTTCGACCGTCGCTGGTGATCCCCCACCCTTCTGTCGGATAGGCGAAAGTCCTTTCGACGGTGAGGTTTTCGAGATCCCAGACGAGGGCGATCCCGGATCTCCAGGTGAGCTGGACCAGCCGATCTTCCCAGAGGGCGATGCCCTCGCCGAAGAGCTGGGGCGGCAAGCTACGCGATCTTATGACCACTCCCGTCTCCGGCATCGTTTCGCGGAGGGTGGACCCTCCATAAAGGCCGGTCCCCTCGTAAAGAACGCCATCCTTATAGGCCAATCCCTGGGTAAAGGCACCAGGATCGTGGGGATAGACAGCGACCACAGTGAAGCCGTGGACTGGGACCCTTTGGGCATCGGGAGCTTTCTCCTCGATACAGCCTGCAAGGAGGGCGAAAAGGAGTGCTCCAAAGATCAATGTGGCGACAAATCTCGCGGTCATAGTTCTGGGTTTCACGAGGTCGATGGTGTATTTAGAATATTCGCAGAAAATCTCGAATCAAAACGGCCAGATAGCTTTAAGATTGAAGGAAAGGGCGTTTGGATGAAGGCAGTTTTTGAGAGGCGGGATCGATTAACAGGCAGGAGGGACGCTCTCCAATCTACCAACAGGTATATCTTCATGGTGGGAGTACATATTCCAGCTTGCGTGGATGACCTCTTTGGGGATCTCGCTAGCACCGTCGGTTCTTCGGAATCGAAGACCAAAAAGGTACGTGAATATAATGGACGATAGACGTGGTGGACGTAGAGGCGGCTTCGACAGAGGCCCCAGAGAGATGCACGACGCGGTCTGTGCGGATTGTGGAAAGGAAACCAAGGTTCCCTTCAAGCCAGACGGATCGAGGCCGGTATACTGCAGCGAATGTTATGAGAAGCACAGACCTGCAAGATCACCGAGAAGGTACTGAACTTATCGGATCTTAATCGGTCTGTTTTGGCCGTCAGGGCGACCTTTCGCGATGACGGCGGGAGAGAAAAGCAGGGTCGACATCCGAACCCTGCAAAACTTTTCGGCTCGCAGCTCTTTTCTTGAGATTTGGAGTGCGTCTATCGCGTCGGTCGCAAAAGTAGTATATAAGATAAATAAAATATTTAAACAAAGTGTGAGCGTGGTGAAGATGAAATTTGATATGAATCCAGCAAAAAGAGAAAGTCTGGACTCCCTGCTGAAAGAGGCCTCGGAGGGCTACGGCGATCTCGTTGCCACTTCGATGGTCCACAAGGTGAGCCTTATCGCCCTTCGATCCAGGTTGAGGGAGCTGCAGCTTGAGAAGAAGAGAGCCGAAAGGGGCTCTTAGTGTGCGAAGAATGGCTGCGAATTCTGGGATGGATTTGTCCGCCCGAGGACCACAAACCCTCTCGCACAATTTTCCATTCGTGATCATAAAACACGAGGGTGCGCAATCTTGCTCTTCCGGTGATCGCCTTTGCGCCACGATCGTGTCAGGTTGGGTCGCAAGATTCTGAAACTCTTTCTGCTATCAAAAAACGGCGCTTATAGCTGATCCGCCCCAATCGCTTTTTCATATTATGATTATTGTCCTGCCCCTCGAAATAAATTATTTATATGATTAAGTTTTTGTAGGACGAAAATTTAAAAAAATCCCCCGGTGATAATGATGAAGGAGAGCACAGTGAAAGTGCTGGACGATAAAGACCTCGAGTTCGCGGAGACCCTTAGAAGTCTTGGTGTACAGCGGAACGTGGCCATCCTGATAACGTACCTGGCCAACGTGAACGAAGCATCCTCGCGGGATATCGAGATGGGTTCCAACCTCAGGCAACCTGAGGTTAGCATAGCGATGCGCGCGCTGCGCGAGAATGATTGGGTGAGCGAGAAGGAGGTCAGAAGGGGCGGCAAAGGCAGGCCGATGAAAGTCTACTCACTTCTGACCCCTATCGACGAGATAATAAAGCATTTCGAAGAAGAGAAACAGCAAGAGTCTGCCCAGACGATGGAGAGCATACAGAAGCTTAAAGAGCTAATATCGAGCTGAGATCTTTGGGGCCATAGAGGCCTTATGAGAATTTATCTTGCGGGCTCGGATATCGCCTCTTTTTTGGGGGCTGCCTCGTGAACCACCTCGACGTCAATCTTGGAGGCGATCCCCCTTCCCATTGATACGCAACATCCGCCGACCTCGATCACCACCGGCCCTCCGAAGGGCTGGCAGGCGATCTTGCGGACCCTCTGCCCTTTTCTTATTCCCATCGATTCCAACCTCTTCGCCCAGCCGAAGCTCTCAGAAAAGGATTTTATCTCCAGGACCAGGTTGCAGGGTGCTTTCGTCAGCGAGATCAATTCGACACCTCTAATTTCACCGTGGTTAGAACGATCCAACGTCTATAAATCTGGCGGTATCGCTCCGGCTTCGAGCTTAAAGCAGGGAAAAGGGACGGCGGGGCCGAGTCCCTTCCAGACCTCAGACCCAAAAGCTCAAAACCGCAATTCAAATTCTGACGTGAATCCCCCTCTCGGCGAGATACCTTTTGACCTCGTCGACTCCCCACTCTTTGTAGTGGAATATGCTGGCGGCGAGGGCGGCCGAGGCCCCGGTCTTCTGGAATACCTCGAATATGTGCTCGGCGTTGCCGCACCCGCCCGAGGCAATCACAGGTATCCTCACCCTGTTGCAGACACCGTCGGTGAGGGGCAGGTCGAATCCGTCGTAAGTCCCGTCCCGATCCATGCTGGTGAGGAGGATCTCGCCAGCGCCTAGCTCTTCGGCTTTCATCGCCCAGACGATGGCGTCGACCCCAGTAAACTCCCTTCCGCCGTAAAAGGAGCACTCAAACCAGGATTCGCCTTGGGGCGTTGGGACCGAGATATTCTCCTCGCACGGCGCGTCCCTTCGCTTAGCATCTATGGCGACTACGCAGGCCTGGCTTCCGTATTCATCGGCAATCTCGGTGATGATCTCGGGTCGTTTCAGGGCCGTCGTGTTCACGGTGACTTTGTCGGCCCCGGCCTTGAAGACGCCCCTCACGTCGTCGACGCTTTTGATCCCGCCGCCCACGGCCAGAGGCACGAAGACGTTCTTGGCGGTGGTCCTGATGACGTTGACCATCGTATCCCGCCTCTCGTGGGAGGCGGTGATGTCCAGAAATACTATCTCGTCTGCGCCCTCCTCGTAATACCGGGTGGCCAGCTCCCAGGGAACTCCAGCATACCTGATCTGCTTGAACTCGATACCCTTCACGACCCTTCCCTGGGGAACCCCGAAGTCGCAGTCGAGGCAGGGGATTATCCTCCTGGCTAACATCTCGTCAACCTCACAAAGTTCTTGAGTATATTGAGCCCCTTTTGTCCCGATTTTTCAGGGTGGAACTGGACTGCAAAGAGGTTATCTCTCGATACCGCCGCAGCAAGATCCAGGCCGTAATCGGTGGTGGCGGCCAAGACAGATTTGTCTATTGGGACGCAGTGATAAGAGTGGACGAAGTAGAAGAAGTCTTCCTCGCCGATCCCCTCCAGGATCTCAACCTCCTTTTTTATTGAAAGGGTGTTCCATCCCATCTGGGGAACGAGGACCGAATTTGGGAGACGGACCACGTCTCCCTTTATCCATCCAAGCCCCTCCTCGGGGCTCTCCTCGCTTCTATCGAAGAGGACCTGCATACCGACACATATCCCCAGCATGGGCGTTCCCTCCTCCAGCACTTGTGAGAGGGCGCCTTCGAACCGGGATAGTCGTCTCATGCACCTTCCAAAGGAGCCGACTCCTGGAACGACAACGCCCTCGGCTCCGGCCAGATCTTCTGGTTCGGTTATCAGCTCGGGCTTAGCCTCGATCCGCTCCAGGGCGTTGTATATGCTGAAGAGGTTTCCCACCCCATAATTGACAACTGCAATCGTCAAGTCTCGTTCACCTGATAACGTAAATTCGGATGTTTCAAATCAGCTTGGTTTTATGCCTCCCGGGCCCATATATACCTTTTTAGGGGATTTTCACAACTTCCACCCCGATGATACCGACCTTCATGGCCTGGGAGGCTTTTGCCGTGCCGGTCGCTTACGTGTCGTGGACCGGAACCACTGGGTCTATTGAGTTATATATATAGTCTCGCAGAACCTTTTTATGTCATGAGACGGAACCGTGAGAGATGTTCGGCGTTCCTCGTATGATCCGGCCCAAAAGCTCATTCACGAACTCCTTTGGTATGGACCGGAGGTGGCGAGACGCCGGAATGCTGAAAAAAAACTCATTTTTTGGCCTTTGGCCAGAACAGATCCAAATCCAAGAGTTTCCAACTCCCTTTGGGGTTGGGCAGGATTCACAGAGATACTAGGGAGAAATACAAATGGGATTCAAATCACCCAAAGAGACGACCTGCTCGGTCGACAACATCGGCTGT
>Ga0209121_10004616_pt1 | contig 12803 bp, 11 predicted proteins | sample Cruoilmetagenom3_FD_187292 | JGI IMG/M metagenome (GOLD analysis project Ga0209121, IMG submission 187292) | Oil polluted marine microbial communities from Coal Oil Point, Santa Barbara, California, USA - Sample 3 (SPAdes) (version 2) | ecosystem: Environmental > Aquatic > Marine > Oil seeps ... | reverse complement strand
GAATCTCATTTCGCAGCACCAAATTGTCATCAGGAGCGAGATTCTTTGCTCCCTCCGGTCGCTCAGAATGACGCAAGCCAACATGTGGGTAATCACCAGGCGAGTGATGTTTGACAAAGCGGTTCGTATGTGTTACCATATTTCATTGTGCGTACATTCAGGAATCGGGCTCTATAATGCGTAGCGTTGAGTGGCACAACGACAGAGTACGAATGATTGACCAGCGGCTCTTGCCGGCCGAGTTCCGCCTGGTCGAGTACGAGGACTACTGCGGAGTAGCCCAGGCCATCCGCACGATGGTTATTCGGGGTGCACCAGCCATCGGTGCCGCGGCAGCCTTCGGGATAGCGCTGGCAGCGCGAGCGAGCCAGGCCCGGGACCGGAACGAGCTATTGGCTGACCTGCAAACAGCGGCTGGGGTACTCCGCGCCGCCCGTCCCACAGCGGTCAACCTGTCCTGGGCTATGGCACGCTTGCTGCGACGGGCCGAGACCGAGAGTGACCCTGCCGCTATCCCCGACACGCTGCTGGCTGAGGCCCAGGCTCTGGCTGATGAAGACGTCGAGGTCAACAGACGGCTGGGAGAGCACGGTGCAGCGCTCATCCGAGACGGTGATACGATCTTGCACCACTGCAATACGGGCGCGCTGGCGACGGTGGACTACGGCACAGCGCTGGGCGTGATTCGCACCGCACACAAGCAGGGCAAACGGGTGCACGTGTTAGTGGACGAGACGCGACCGCGCTTCCAGGGAGCCCGGCTCACCGCCTGGGAGTTACAACAACTGGACATTCCTTTCACACTTATCACCGATAACGCTGCTGGCCATTTTATGCGCACCGCTCAGGTGGACATCGTGCTCGTGGGAGCCGACCGAGTGGCAGCCAATGGGGACGTGGCCAATAAGATCGGCACCTACAAACTGGCAGTCGTGGCGCAGGCCAACGGTATTCCCTTCCACCCGTGTGTGCCTACCTCCACTATTGATCTCTCACTGTCCACCGGAGACGACATCCCGATCGAGGAACGGCCAGCCGGTGAGATAACCGGAGTCGTCTATCAGGGCCGACCTATCGCGCCGGAAGGGGTGCACGTGGCTAATCCGGCCTTTGACGTGACGCCGCATCGTTACGTCACCGGTATCGTAACCGAAAACGGCATCGCCTACCCACCGTTCGAGGTGAGCCTGAGACGGGTAACAGAGGAAATTACTTGAAGTCTTCCCGCACTGAATGTCAAACGTAAAACCAATGATCTCCCCAACCCAGAGCCTGTACACACAAGTCCTCATCGTTTGTCATTTGGTCACATCGGTCATTCGCTCGTTGGCCACAGGGGCCATTAGGGATGAGTTGTGATGCGTGACACAGAACCCCTGCCCATCGTCATCCTCTGCGGCGGGATGGGTATCCGCATGGGGGACAAGCGTCCTAAGATGTTAGTCGAGGTGGGTGACCGGCCCATCCTCTGGCACGTGATGAAGATCTACGCCTCGCAAGGCTTCCCCCACTTTATTCTGGCGCTGGGCTACCGAGGGGAGGACATCAAGCGGTACTTCCTTGAATACGGCTCACTGACCCACGACTTCACGCTCACACTAGGCGCTGCACCGGTCATCGAGTACCACGATCCCTATCCCGAGGAGGGCTGGCACATCACCTTCGCCGATACCGGCCTGCATACGCAGACCGGGGCTCGCATCCTCAAAGTAGCCCACTACATCGAGAGCGGTACCTTCTTCGCCACCTACGGCGATGGCGTTGCCGACGTTGACCTGGCAGCGCTGCTGGCCTTCCACCGCCGCATGGGCCGCATCGCCACCCTGACCGGCGTGCACTCATTCTCCCGCTTCGGCGTCATGCAGACCAATGGGCACGGACTGATCACCGGCTTTCAGGAAAAGCCCCTAGTAGACGCACTCATCAACGGCGGTTTCTTTGTCTTCGAGCGAGAAGTCTTCGACTATCTTGAGGGCGGTGACAATGTGATATTGGAGAAGGAGCCATTGCAGCGCTTGGCCGCCGAGGGCCAACTGGCGGTCTACGAGCACACTGGCTTCTGGCAGGCGATGGATACCTTCAAGGATGCTCAGGAGATGAATGCCGTCTGGCGCGAAAGCGCACCATGGAGAACTTGGGAGTAAGAAACTCTATGACCACCAACTTGCAACCCCCGACTCGCAATTCACAATTCGCAATTCACAATTCACACTCCTTCTGGCTCGACCGTCCCGTCTTCGTCACCGGCTGCGCCGGGATGCTGGGCTCATGGCTGACTATCGCCCTGGTCGAGGCAGGAGCCTCCGTCGTCGGTCTCATCCGCGATGAGGTGCCTTTTTCCCACCTGCGCAGGTCCGGCTACCAAGACCGCATCACCGTCGTGCGCGGCGACGTGACCGACTACGAACTGGTTGAGCGGGCACTCAACGAGTATGAGATTGACACCGTCTTCCACCTGGCGGCCCAGAGTATCGTCCCTATCGCCAACCGGGCTCCCCTCTCCACCTTCGAGGCCAACGTCAAGGGAACGTGGACGGTGCTTGAGGCAGCACGGCGCTCGCCCAAAGTAACCAGCGTGGCGGTCGCTTCCTCCGACAAGGCCTACGGCGCGCACGAGAAACTGCCCTACACCGAGAATGCCCCCTTGTTGGGCTGCTATCCCTACGACGTGTCCAAAGCCTGTGCCGACCTCATCTCCCGTGCCTACGCCGCTACTTACGATCTGCCAGTCGCCGTCACCCGTTGCGCTAATCTCTACGGCGGTGGCGATCTGAATTGGAGCCGCATCTTTCCGGGCACAATCCGCAGTGTCATTCGGGGTGAGCGCCCCATCGTCCGCTCCGACGGCACACCCCTGCACGATTACCTCTACGTGAGGGACGCCGTCCACGCCTACCTGACGTTGAGCGAGCACCTGAACGACCTGGAGGTGCAGGGCGAAGCGTTTAACTTCGGCATGGACAACCCCAAATCCGTCCTGGAGATCGTGCAGGCCATCATCGCAGTCTCCAATCACCCCGAGTTGGAACCGGTAGTGTTGGCCAACGCACCTCACGAGATTCAGGCCCAATACCTGGATAGCAGCAAGGCCCACCGCGTGTTGGGCTGGTCGCCCCGCTACTCGCTCGAGGAGGGATTGCGGGAAACGCTGAAGTGGTACCAGAAACTTCTGAACCGGTAGGTTGGTGAATTGGTGGATTGGGCAGGGAAGCGTCGTGTCCTCATCACCGGAGCCACAGGCTTCATCGGACGTTACCTGACTCAGCGGCTGGTCGAGGACGGGGCGGAGGTTTGGACCGGGGTCTATCCCGGAGAGTCGCTAGAGCGGGCCGCTGACCTGCCACCCCAGGCCGAGCATGTTTCCCTGGACGTGCAGGACGCACAGAGCGTCCGACGGGCAGTGGAAGGTGCTGCCCCCGATGTGGTATTCCACCTGGCTGCCGTCGGCGTCACCGACCCTGGCGTGAATCCGACGCTGGCGCTGGCGGTGAACGTTGGCGGTACGGTACATCTGCTGGAGGCGCTGCGGGGGCGGGATATCCGGCGTGTGGTGCTTGTCGGCACCTGCCACGAGTACGGAGCAAGTCAGCAGTTAGCTACTAGCGGTCAACAGTTGGTAGTTGAGGGATTAGACCCTTTCAACGCTTACGCCGCCTCGAAGGTGGCCGCCTGGGCCTTCGGGCGGATGTACTGGCGGGCGCTGGGCCTGCCCATCGTCACCGTGCGGCCATTCCAGGTGTACGGGCCGGGGCAGCCGGCGCACACACTCATCCCCTCCGCCATCCGGGCGGCGCTGACCGGGGAGAACTTCCCAATGACGCCAGGCGAGCAAGAGCGGGATTTCATCTACGTGGAGGACGTAGTGGAGGGAATGTTGGCCGCCACCAAAGCGCCGGGAATCGAGGGGCTGAGCCTCGACCTGGGGACGGGGCAGGCCCACACGATCCGTGAGGCAGTGGAGCACATCTGGACGATCACAGAGGCACGAGGGCGTATCCTGGCGGGCGCTCTGCCCTACCGCCCCGGCGAGGTGATGCACCTGGCGGCCGACGCCGGCCGCACAGCCCGGCTGACCGGCTGGCGCGCGCGGGTGGGGTTAAAGGAAGGATTGAAACGCACAATAGCCAAGATGCAGAGGAATTCCCGGTAATGTCTGAGCACAAAGATCACATACGTAGCCATTCGACAACACGATGAACCAAGTCGAGCAACTACGCCAAGAGATCACAGCCAAGATCGCCGCCTACTACCGGCAGGCCCACGCTCCTCGCCCCTTTGTCCCCGGCGAGACGCGGGTACACTACGCCGGCCGCGTCTACGACGAGCAGGAACTGATCGCCGCCGTGGAGGCAGTGCTGGACTTCTGGCTCACCGCCGGCCCCCGCGCCGAATCGTTCGAGCAGCGGCTGGCGGAGTACATCGGCGTGCGTCGTGCCCTGGCGGTCAACTCCGGCTCCTCGGCCAACCTGGTCGCCGTAACCACACTCTGTTCGCACCGGTGGGAGCGGCCATTGGAGCCAGGAGACGAGGTCATCACCCCGGCCATGGGCTTTCCCACTACCGTCGCCCCCATCGTACAGAACAACCTGGTGCCCGTGTTCGTTGACTGCCAGTTGGGCACATACAACCTGGACCCAGCGCAACTGGAACCCGCCCTATCCAACCGCACCCGCGCCATCTGCTTAGCCCACACGCTGGGCAACCCAGTCGAGATGGGGCCGATAATGGACTTCGCCCGCGCCCACGGCCTCTACGTTATTGAGGATGCCTGCGACGCGCTGGGAACCACCTACGACGGGCGGATGGTGGGCACCTTCGGCGACCTGGCGACCCTCAGCTTCTACCCCGCCCACCACATAACCACCGGCGAGGGAGGTGCGGTGCTCACCAGCGATCCGCACCTGGCCCGCATTGCCCGCAGCGTGCGGGACTGGGGCCGCGACTGCTGGTGCAGTCACGACAGTCCTTCCTCGAAAGGGGCATGCGGCCACCGCTTCGAGTGGCAGATTCCTGGCCTGGACGAGCCCTACGACCACCGCTACCTCTTCGTGGAGATCGGCTACAACCTCAAGATGACCGACGTGCAGGCCGCCATCGGGCTGGCCCAGTTGGACAAACTGCCCGATTTCATCGCTGCCCGCAAGCGCAACTTCACCCGCCTCTACGAGGGACTGAAGCCCTACGAAGAGTTCCTGATCCTGCCCACCTGGAGCGGGCGGGCCGACCCATCGTGGTTTGCCCTCCCTATCACCATCCGCCCCGGCGCACCTTTCACCCGCCACAACCTGGTCACCTGGCTGGAGAAACGAAACATTGAGACACGGCTCCTGTTCGCCGGCAACATCGTCCGGCAGCCTGGCTATCGCCACATCGAACACCGCACCGTGGGCGACCTGCCGAACTCCGATCTCGTCCTGCGCTCCACCTTCTTCGTCGGCGTCTACCCCGGCCTGGACAACGCCCGCATCGTGTATATGCTGGAAACCTTCGCCGACTTTATCCGGCCATTCGTAGATTCGTAATTCGCGGATGTAAACTTGCCATGAAACTATCCATCATCATCTGCTGCTACAACGAACGAGACACTGTCCTGACTGTCCTGGAACGGGTCCGGCAGGTGAGGCTGGGGCCAGGTTGGGAGAAGAAGGAGATCATCATCGTGGACAACTTCTCTACCGACGGAACCCGGAAGATACTGCAAGGGTTGGATCTATCAGACGTGCGGGTGGTCTTCCACCCACGCAACTTGGGGAAAGGCGCCTCGGTGCGCACAGGTATCGCCCATTGCACCGGCGACTATGCCATCATTCAGGACGCTGACCTGGAGTATGACCCGGCGGAGTACACCCTATTCCTGGAGCAGATCGCCAACGACCACCCCGCCGCCGTCTACGGTTCCCGCACCCTGGGCGAGCAGGCGATCTACAAGTATGTAGCCAACTACCTGGGGGTTCGCTTCCTCACCTGGCTGACCAACCTGCTCTACGGCGCACATCTCACCGACGTAGCGACGGCAGCCAAGATGGTACGGGTGGACGTGCTCAAATCGCTCCACCTCACCGGCTCAGGCTTCGACCTGGACTTCGAACTGACCGACAAGATCCTCCGCGCCGGACACAAGATCGTGGAGATACCCATCACCTACCACCCCCGCACCATCGCCGAAGGGAAAAAAATCCGTCCGTGGGATGGGCTGTGGGCACTAAAAGTCATCATCCGCGACCGGCTGATCCCGATGAGTCAGGTTGTCCAGGAGGAAGAATGAGCATTATCGTCACTGGGTCTATCGCTTTCGATTATCTGATGACCTTTCCAGGCCGCTTCGCCGAGCACATCCTGCCCGAACAAATCGAGCATCTCTCCGTCAGTTTCCTGGTGGACGAGATGCGGCGGCAGCGCGGGGGCTGCGCAGCCAACATCGCCTACAACCTGGCGCTCCTGGGCGAGCGCCCCCGCGTGATGGCCACCGTGGGACAGGACTTCGGCGAGTACCGCGCCTGGCTAGAGCAGCACGGGGTTGACACCTCGCTCGTCCGCGACGAACCCGACCTGTTCACCGCCTCTTTCTTCGTCAGCACCGACCAGGATGGCAACCAGATCGCCAGTTTCTACACCGGCGCCATGGCCCGTGCGCGGAATCTCTCTCTGCACGACCTGGACGCCGGGCAAGTGGATCTGGTTATCATCTCCCCCAACGACCCGCAGGCGATGGTAAAGTACGTCACCGAATGTCAGGAGTTGAACATTCCCTACCTCTACGACCCTAGCCAGCAGATTATTCGCCTGAGCGGCGACGAACTGCAAAGCGGGCTGACCGGGTGCAGCATCCTGGTCGTCAACGAGTACGAGTTCGAAATGCTGCGGGAAAAGACCAGCCTCACGCCGGAGGAGATTCAAGCCACGCCCGCTCGTGCCTGCGTCATCACACTGGGGGTACAGGGGGCGCGCGTATGGGCGGAGGGTATAGCCCACGACGTCCCGGTGGTGCCGCCGGAGCGGGTGCTTGACCCCACCGGCGTGGGTGACGCCTTCCGGGCAGGATTCATCAGAGGACTAAGCGCCAACCTGCCATGGGAGGTCACCGGGCGCATGGGGGTACTGGCGGCGACCTACGTCATCGAACAGCCGGGGTCACAGAGCCACCACTACACGCTGGCTGAGTTCATTGCTCGCTTCCGCCAGCACTTCGACGACAAACAAGCTCTAGACATGCTGCTGAGATGAACCAACACAATGTGGACCACACACGAACTTACCGATAAGGCTCAAATCCTCCCCTTCCTGGAAACCGACCGCTTCTATGCCGCGTACGCTATTGGCGACCTGGAACCGGAGATGTTCGCCCAGAGCACATGGAGCGGAGCGGAACGGGGAGGCCGATTGCAGGCCCTGGCGCTACACTTCCGCGGCTTGAAGCCGCCAGCTCTGTTCCTGATGGGCGACGCTGACGGCCTGCGGGCTATCCTTGCTGACGTGCTATACCCTGAGTGGGTCTACCTTACCTGCCGGATGGAGCACCTGCCGATGACCCATGACTTCTACAAGTGGGACGAGACGACCCCGATGTGGCGCATGGTGCTGCAGCCCGCGTGCTTCCGGCCTGTGGAGGATGACTGCGTCCGGCTCACACCTGCTCACTCCAATCAACTGACGGAGTTATACGCCTTCGGAGGAGGGAATGCATTCAACCCGGCACAGTTGCAGCATGGCGTCTTCTACGGTGTCCTCGCGGATGGTCAACTGGTGGCAGCCGCAGGTACTCACCTGGCAAGCTCCACCTACAGCGTGGCAGCCGTTGGCAACATCTTCACTCACCCGGACTACCGGGAGCGGGGCTACGGCACGGCGACGACCAGCGCCGTCGTGGCCGAACTCCTGCAACGTGGCATCCGCGACGTCGTGCTCAACGTGAGCCAGGAGAACAAGAGCGCCATCCGTATTTATGAGCGGCTGGGTTTTGAATGCTACTGTCCCTTCCTCGAAGGCCCCGCCAACAAATTGACTAACAAACCAACCAACAAACAAACCAGCCAATCAATAACCTAGGAGGAAACCATGACCACTGACTACGACATCAAAGACCTCGACCTGGCCCCCGCGGGCCGCCTGCGCATCGAGTGGGCGGAGCGGGAGATGCCAGTACTGCGCCTCATCCGTGAGCGCTTCGCCAAAGAGAAGCCCCTGGCAGGCGTGCGCCTCTCCGGGTGCCTCCACGTCACCACCGAGACAGCTAACCTGGCCCGCACGCTCCAGGCCGGCGGGGCGGAGGTGGTGCTGACCGCCTCAAACCCCCTGAGCACACAGGACGACGTGGCGGCGGCGCTGGTCTCCTACCACGAAATCCCCGTCTTCGCCATCAAAGGGGAGGACAACGAGACCTACTACAAGCACATTCACGCTGCTATAGACCACCGGCCTCAGATCACGATGGACGACGGGGCCGACCTGGTGAGCACCCTCCACAAGGCGCGCACCGAACTGATCGGCGACGTTATGGGCGGCACCGAGGAGACGACCACCGGCGTCATCCGGCTGCGGGCGATGGCCCACGACGGCGTTCTTCGCTACCCCATCGTCGCCGTCAACGACGCGATGACCAAGCACCTCTTCGACAACCGCTATGGCACAGGGCAATCCACAACTGACGGAGTCATCCGCGCCACCAACGTCCTCATCGCCGGAAAGACCGTCGTCGTCGCCGGATACGGCTGGTGCAGCCGGGGCATCGCTATGCGCGCCAAAGGAATGGGTGCCAACGTCATCGTCACCGAGGTGAACCCGCTACGGGCGCTGGAGGCGGTGATGGACGGCTACCGGGTGATGCCGATGCTGGAGGCCGCGCCGCAGGGGGACATCTTCATCACCTCCACCGGCGACTGCAACGTGGTTGACCGGCCCCACTTCGAGGCGATGAAGGACGGCGCCATCGTCGCCAACTCCGGCCACTTCAACGTAGAGATCAACATCCCGGCCCTGGAGGAGATGGCCGAGAAGCCGCCACGCCGCGTCCGCCCCTCTGTGGACGAGTACACACTGCCCGACGGACGGCGCATCTACCTCCTTGCGGAGGGCCGCCTGGTCAATCTGGCCGCTGCCGAGGGCCATCCCAGCGCGGTGATGGACATGTCCTTTGCCAACCAGGCCCTCTGTGCCGAGTATATCCTGCAACACGCCGGCGAACTGGAGCGCACCGTCTACGACGTGCCGGAGGAGATTGACCGAGATATCGCCCGGCTGAAGTTGCACGCGATGAGGGTCGAGATTGACGTGCTGACGCCGGAGCAGGAAAAGTACCTGACGTCGTGGGAAGAAGGGACATGAATGACCAATGACAAATGACAAATGACCAAAAATCACCCATGTCCAAATCCCAATCCATCACCCTTCAGCCCATCGGCTACGTGGAACGGGACGAGGGAGATAAGAAGCTCTCTGGCGATGAGTTGCGCGCCCGTCCGGCCCGCATCGTGCTCGATCCGGCGCTGACCGATGGCCTTCTGGGCCTGGAACCGGGCTGCGACGTCGTCGTGCTCTTCTACTGCCACCGGTCCACCGGCTATGACTTGCAGGTTCACCCCCGGGGTGACCCCGGCCGGCCGTTGCGGGGAGTGTTCGCCGTCCGCAGCCCCCGCCGCCCCAACCCCATCGGAGTGACCACCGCCCGCGTGCGGCGCGTCGAGGGCAACGTGCTGGAGGTCATCGGGCTGGATGCGCTGGACAGCTCACCCGTGCTCGACATCAAATGCTACTCCTCATACTACGACGCTCCACACTCTGGATAAGCGAAGCAAAAAGTGCAACGCACCAACTGGCCCGGTATCCTGACCGGCGACCAGGGTGCGTCGCACTCAAATTTCGCCACCCGCTAACTGCTGACGGCTAACTGCCGAATCTATGGCGCATAGCGGAAGGGATGCCGCGCCGCCGCCTTCTCGTTGATCAGTTCTTCCACCGTGGGGCGGCCCTCCAGCGCCTTGCGGATAGCGTGGCGCGTGGCCTTGTAGTTGTTGAACTCCACCCGCTTGGCGATGGAGGCGGCCGGATGCACGAAGACGTTGGCAATAAGCACCACGTCATCCAAGATTGCCTCGGGCAGGAAGCCGTCTCCGACGCTCAGCCGGATGGCCAAGTTGACCCCCTCAGCGGCGTGTTCGTAGAAGAGGCGGCGCTGCTTGGCCGTGCGGATGGTCACCGTTGGCACCAGCAGTGTGCGCGGCCGCTCGTTGATGATCCGCAAGCCCCGCTCCTCCCCCCACCCTTCCATCGCACGGCTGATGGCACGCCCCACCGGGCCGCCCTTCAGTCCCAGCAGCAGGTCCACGTGCGCCAGTTCTTGGAACGGCGGACCGGCAAACCCCTCGCCCACCTTCAGCGTAAAGCCGGAAATTACGCGCGGTGTCTGCGGCGTGGCGAAGATCTCCGTCTCCACCTGCTGTCCTCCCAGGTCATAAGTGACCGCGGCTTTGTTGATCTTATCCACGCCTGCCAGTTCCAGTTGCAGCCGCAGCTCCTCGCGGTCTTCGCGGCGGAAGCCGCCGCCAGGCATGATCGGGTGGCGCGAATCGCCGATCGGCAGCCCCATCATACGCAGCCCCTCTTTGACCGCCTGGGTGGAACTGCAGCGCACGACGATGCGCACCAGTTTCTGCACCCGCTGCTGCCAGTACTGCGCTGTCTCCAGGTCACCCTCGAGCGTGGCGCGGTAGACGCGCTGCCAGACGTCGGGGATGAGGTTGGCGCTGGCCAGGATGGCCCCGTCGGCGCCAGCCGCCAGCGCCGCCTGCACCACCTCGTCGTGGCCGACGAAGATGGAGACCTTCCCCTTCACCTTCTCGAACATCGCCTCCATAAAGGGCAGGTCGCCGGATGAATCCTTGATGCCGATGCTGTTGTCAAAGTCGAGGGCCATAGCCTCGGCAGTCCACCACTTGAAGTGGGTGCCGGAGCACTGCGGGATGTTGTAGAGGATGATCGGCAGCCCCACCTTATCTATCGCCCTGAAGTGGTCGTAGACCTCGTTGAAGGTGGGCTTGAGGAAGTAGGGGGCGACGACCAGTGCACCGGACACGCCCGCGTCCCTGACCCACTCTGTCAGCGCCACCGTCTCGCGGGTAGATTGGCAGCCGGTGCCGGCCACCACCGGCACGCGCCCGTTCACCTCGTCCAGACAGACCTCCACGGCCTGCTTACGTTCTTCCAACGTCATATACGAGAACTCGCCGGTCGTGCCGCAAGGCACCACACCGTTCACGTGAGGCAACACGAAACGAATCAGTTCGCGATAGGCCGCCTCGTCCAGTTTGTCGTCCGCTGTGAACGGCGTCACCAACGCCGGAAAAATTCCCTTCAGCCAGTCGGTTTTGTGTCCCATGATTATCCCTCCTCCCTAGTCCCTAGTTCCTCGCCCCTGGCCCCTGAAAACGCCTGTGCCAGCGCCTGGGTGGCGGCGGCGTGGACACTCTGGTAGAGCGCGTGGCGATCCAACGCGCGGGGGTGCACCGTCGCCAGTGCAATCATCACCTCGCCGTCAACAGCCGTGAGCGGGATACGTCCCTCTTCCAACGCGTCCACGATGGCCCGCGCCAGCGCCGACTGCGTGGGACCGTAGATCATATTGGCCTGGCGCAGGTTCTTCTGCGGCAGCGTTGGCAGGAGCAACGTGGCGGGGCGCACGGTGAGCGCCGGTTCCAGAATAGTCGTGAGCGCCTCGCGTCCGTGCAGCGGGTAGGTCAGTTGCAGCGCGTAGGCGTCGCCCAGCGGTGTCTCCTTGCCGCCGGCGACGAGATCAATCTGCACCTTGTTCAGCCCCTCGCCAGCCGTTCCGCTCCCGACGCGCATGTGGTGCGCGGCGAGACCAGCCGGCGTGATCTCCAGGTCGCCGAAGCGCTCGCTCAGCGGGCCGCCGGGATACTCGAAGACCGTCTCCTCGACCGGTATTTTGCCCAGTCTCTCCAGTTCGAGGCGGATCTCGGCGCGGGTCTCGTGAATGAGCGCCCCACCGACACTCTTGAGCGGCTTGCGCGGCGGGCCCATGTTGAGCCCCATCATCTTGAGCGCTGCCTTCACCGCCACGCCACCGCCGTAGCGACAGAAGATGCGCGAGAGCTTCTGTACGCTGCGCTGCCGGGCACGAGCCTCCTCCAGCCGCCCCTCACCAACCAGGCGGAAGACCTCCTGCCAGACCTCCGGGTAGACCTGGGCGCTGGCCAGGATCATACCACTCACGCCGCCAGCCAGCGCGGGCAGCACGACCTCGTCGTGGCCGATGAATATGACGATGCGATCACTGACGTATTCCAGCAACTCCATCGTGTAGGTCAGGTCGCCGGAGGAGTCCTTGAGACCGACGATAGTCGGCAGGTCGGCCAGGTCCTCGACGACGGTGCGCGGCAGGTAGCGGTCCAGCACCTGCGGGATGTTGTAGAGGATGACGGGCAAGTCCACACCGGTGGCGATGTCGTAGAAGTGCTGGTAGACGCCCTTGTCGGAGGGGTGGAGGAAGTAGGGGGTGACGATGAGCGCCGCCGACGCGCCAGCATCCTTCGCGTCGTGGGCAAGCGCGATGGCCGCCTGGGTGGACGAAGCGCCACAGCCAGCGATGACTGGCTTGCCGCCCGCCTCCTCCACACCGATGACGACGAGGCGCTGCTGCTCCTCGCGGGTGAGGTAGGGGAACTCGCCCGTCGTGCCGCTGGTGACCAGCCCATTCACGTTCGGCAGGCAAGAGCGGATGAGGCGGCGGTAGGCATCCTCATCAACCTCCTCCGTCTTTCTCACGAAGGGGGTGACGAGCGCGGGGAATA
>Ga0209121_10004614_pt1 | contig 12805 bp, 14 predicted proteins | sample Cruoilmetagenom3_FD_187292 | JGI IMG/M metagenome (GOLD analysis project Ga0209121, IMG submission 187292) | Oil polluted marine microbial communities from Coal Oil Point, Santa Barbara, California, USA - Sample 3 (SPAdes) (version 2) | ecosystem: Environmental > Aquatic > Marine > Oil seeps ... | reverse complement strand
CTGCGGACTTAACTCCATATTATACAATAAATTACGCAACCTAAAGGTTGCGGCTACCATGCAAAAACTCATATTTTGGCACAGTCTCTAAAGCCTGCGCCTACCTAAATACGGTATTTTCTTTGGTGTTTCGGGAATGTAATTCCCGAAACCAAATGTTAAAAGGCGAAGGCGAAAAAGGTACCTGTCCGCTTTTTCGTCTTCCTTTTATTTCTCGGTACTTATCTTTTTTGCCTGCTCCAGAGCGATTTTATTTACTGCTCCCAATGCTTTAGCTCCTGAAGCGCCTTCTATAACCTTAACAGCAATACTCTCTACCTGTGCGGTAGCATTATGTAATTGTTTGGTCAGTTCTTCGATTCGGACTGCCTGCTTTTTTACAACATCTTCCAGATTTTTAATTCTTAATTCAGCTACTTTTCTTTCCCCTTCAACCTCTTTGGCTAAGAGTTCCGATTCTTGTTTTGCCTGTTTTTCTGTTAGGACTATAGCTTCCTTTTCAGCCTTTTCAATCGCTTTTGTTAATTCAGTTGGAAAAGCAGCTACCTTTGTCCTCAATTCTGCTATTTCTGCCTCCTGAGTTGCAACAACCCTTTCTCTTTCATCTAACTCTTGTTCCTGGAGTTCCCTTTCTTCTTTTAGAGCCTTCTTTAGGTTTGCCTTTTGTTCATCATAAACATCCTTATCCTTCCTTCTTGATAAGGCTAAGTTGTAAACATACTCCTTCTCCTCCCTTTCCCTTTCCTTCTTTAGATTCGCATCCCTTTCTTTGATGAATAATTCATGTTCTTCCTGTTCTCTCTTCCATTGATTCCTCAAATTCGCCATTTCTTCTTCAAAAACTTTCTTTTTCTCCTCATGTGTCGTAATAAGGTTATCAAGTGTTGTAGCAGCAACCTTAATGTCATATACCTCTTCAAGATTATTGGTTTCTATAGCAATTGCCTGCTGAACCTCTCTTAATTTATTAGATTCAGCTATGACCTTCTCAGATAGGTCACTCAATGTCTTGCTCAAATTCAATTTCAGGTCAGATACCCCTTTGATAACATTTTCTACTGTGTAAGTAGATGTTCTTTTCACAACAGCTTCCTCTGATACCTTCTTTACCTTACTCTCCTTACCAGCAGTCTTGAGAGCCCGCTCTTTCTCTTTATACCTCGTCAGCAGATCTTCGTATGCCTCAATTATGTCCTGTTTTCTGTCTTTCATAGTAGGTTTATTCTCCATCTCTTGCCTCCTTTTCAAGGAAATCTTTTATAATAAATTCTCTGAAATCTATCGCCTCCGAGGTTATGGCTGTCATAAAATCAAGGTATGTGCCCCAATCATTTATGGCAAGAGCAATGCCTCTTATAGCGCTTGCAGCTACGGTTGAAGAGACCCTGTTTAGAACCAAGAGTTCGACCTCTTTATGTACGATAATTTCTAAATCTGCCCATATTTCATTCTCGGTTGGGTAAAAGACAGCTTTTTCATATTCTAAAATATTGAGCTTTTTCCTGGGATAGAAATATACCGCAATATCAACATCAGATAATTTAGTCGCATTGCCCCTTCCCTGGGAGCCAAATAAAAAGGCAAAAGCAACTTCTTGCCTCTCGTTAAAATACCGCTTCAGTCCTTCTATCAAGGACTTTCTCATTTTTCTCATTACCATTTGAGTATTTTAACACGAGAAAAACCAGGATGTCAAGGAAAATTATGATGTGAACCCGTTGATGATTTTTGCAACCTCTTCACCTACTCTTGACTGACCTTCTTTTGTTGAAGCACCTATATGCGGTGTGCAGAAGAAATTGTCAAGCGTAAACAGTTTGTTCCCAACAGGCGGTTCGGTTTCAAAAACATCGAAGGCTGCACCTGCTATTTTGCCTTCTGATAGTGCATTATGAAGAGCATCTTCATCGACTACTCCTCCCCTTGCACAGTTGACAAGGTAACTGCTTTCCTTCATCTTCTCAAACGCAGAAGACGAAAGGAGATGATGAGTCTCATCGGTATGTGGGATATGCAGCGAAATGTAATCCGACTCGGAGAGAAGATTATCAAGATCTGTCATTGAGACTCCTTCAAGACCACTTTCTTTGATATAAGGGTCGTATGCAATGACATTCATTCCGAGAGCGATGGCTCTTTTAGCCGTTTGCTTTCCGATTCTGCCTATTCCTATTATGCCAAGAGTTTTGTTGGCAAGTTCTGTTCCCTTAAGTTTCTTTTTGATCCATTCACCAGATTTGAGTGAGGCTGTCCCCGTTGGGATATGTCTGGCAAGTGAGAACATATGCCCGATTGCAAGCTCGGCAACCGACGCAGAACTTGCTGCAGGTGTGTTTCTCACTTCAATTCCCATACTCTTAGCATCCTCATGGTCGATGTTATCTATACCTACACCACCTCTAACGATGAGCTTGAGATTCTTTGCTTTTTCAAGCAGTGGTTTCCTCACCTTTGTTCTACTTCTGACGACAATGGCTTCATATTGAGGTATGACCTCCATTAATTCTTCGGGTGTTATGTCTGATTGCACTGTTACATCATTGCCACCTTCCTTAATCAGATTCACGGCTGATTCGCTGACCGGGTCACAAATGAGTACTTTCATTTTTCCTCCTTTTTGTGAAATGTTTTTCTGTTTTATACTTTGTCATTACGCATTCTTGACGAAAGTTAAGCCTGTCCTGAGTTCTATGTTTCGCTCAAGGATAAGTTTTCACGACAGATGACAATCTCATAGTTCGAAACACCGGGATTGCTTCCTCTGGCAATACGAGAGATTACTCGCAATGACGTCTTTATGGTCAGAGACCGACAAGTTCGTTGATTTGTGTGAGAAGCCACTTTATCTCTTCAAGTGTTAGGTCTCCCATATGTGCTATTCTGAATGATTTTTCTTTTAGTGCACCGTATCCATTGGATATCATTGCCCCTCTCTTGCCGAGTTCATTGTTAAGATCTGCGACATTGATACCTCTGGTATTCTTGATTGCAGTTAAGGTATTTGAAAGATAGTTTTCATCGGCAAAGAGTGCAAAATATTTTCTTGCCCAATCCCTTACACAGTTTGCCATTTCGAGATGTCTTGCAAATCTGTTTTCAAGCCCTTCAGTAAAGAATCGGTCGAGTTGTTTATCAAGTGCAAATATAAGGGGGAGAATAGGTGTTGTAGGTGTCTGATGTTTATTATCATACTTGACGAAGGTGAGGAAATCAAAGTAGTAACCTCTGTTTGGAATGGTCTCCGCCTTTTTCAATGCCTTTTCACTTACAGAGCAAACAGCAAGTCCTGGTGGTAATGCGAAGCATTTCTGGACGCCAGCAAGGCAGACATCTATACCGAGTTTATCCACTTCTATCTTGGCACCCGACATAGAACTGACTGCATCTACAAGAAAGGAGACATCAGGAAATTCCTTCATTACCTCTGCAATCTCATATATGGGGTTCATAACACCCGTAGAGGTCTCATTATGCACAAGTGTCACTGCATCGTATTTACCTGTTTTTAATGCATCCCTTACCATATCAGGGAGGATTGCCTTTCCCCATTCTACCTCAACGGCATCCGCTTCCTTTCCGTTTAACTTTGTAATCTGATGCCACCTTTTGCTGAATGCACCGCATACAAGATTTAAAGCCCTTTCTTTTACACAGTTTCTAATTGCTCCTTCCATAAGTCCTGTTGATGAGGATGTAGAAAGGAAAATTTTCTTGTCTGTATAGAGCACCTTCTTCAATTTTGGAATAATGGAATCGTAAAGTTCCGAGAAATCCTTGCTTCTGTGCCCAATCATCGGGGTTTTGAGGACATCAAGAATTTCCTCTCTCACCTCGGTTGGACCAGGTATGAAAAGTTTTTTATACATAATCCCTCCTTTGATTAAAAAAAGTTCTGTAAAAAGATTCACCACAGATTTTCACAAGATTCTCCTTTTCATTTTCTAAACTTTTTTTTATCGAAACATTTATTATTCTGTGTTAATCTTGTGTAATCTTGTGGTTGCATTCGCCATTTATAAAAAACGATCAGATGTTTTCATTGCTTTTTCTGTTTTTTAACCCACATCTCAAAGAGTTCCCTTTTGCTTTCATAAGGTCCTCTTTTTTCTATAATATCGAATATTCTTCTGATTTTCTCTAGACCAATTACCTCTGAAAGTGCTATTATGACCGTTCTTCTATTCTCCTTTGCCTCGAGTGAATTATTTTTGATAAAATCGATAATTTCATTGTTTTCTGGAATGGTTTGCCTGTTACGGAAAACATCGTTGTATAGTTTTGTTACCTTATCTATTCCCCTTTTTCTAATCTCCTTGTGCTGTTCGATTAATTTTTTCTCCTGTTCAAGGGGATCTTTCGTAGTTTTATAAATAATTTCTTTCTCTTCTTTAATCTCTTTTTCTGGGGTTTGTGTAGCCGAAGCCTTATTTCCATAACCAAATTTCTCTATAAAAGAATCCTTTATCTGAAAGAATTTTCCTGATAAATCTCCGATTGGAAATTGATCCAGTATCGCTTCCCATTCTATTTTTGTGATGTTTTCCTCTTCTTCTTCTTGTAGGAAATTTTTTATATCCTGGACAATCTCTTCCTCTGTATGTTCTCTTCCTCGCCAGGTAGATTCTGTGATTCTTTTTATAGCATCGACTATATATGTTCTTATTTCATTAGCCATTTTTGCCATTTGAGTTTATACATCATCTACTTAGTGTCCTAATAACAAGTTTACTACAGGCTTTTAAGGTGTCGAAAACTCCTATACCCTGGGTAGCCACAGCCTCAAAGGAGGATAGTTTTCTCGGATTCAACACAGTTTCAAGTCTATCGAGTGGTGTGATGTTTGGGAGATCTCTTTTGTTGTATTGGATTACCATTGGAAGGTTTAATACATCCAAACCCAATCCTGCCAAATTTTCTTTCATATTCTCTATACTATCAATGTTATCGTCAAACCTTTCTATCTGGGAATCAGCGACAAAGATTATTCCATCAACGCCTTTTAATATTAGTTTTCTCGAAGCATTGTAGTAAACCTGTCCAGGAACCGTATATAAATGAAATCTTGTTTTAAAACCTTTTATTTGTCCCACATCAACAGGGAGAAAATCGAAGAACAATGTTCTATCGAGTTCAGTTGCCAGGCTTATTAACTTTCCCCGTATACCAGGTGCAATCTTCGAATAGATATATTTTATGTTTGTCGTTTTTCCCCCGAGCCCGGGTCCATAGTAAACAATTTTACAGTTAATCTCTCTCGATGCGTAGTTTATGAGTGACATAGTATCCTAAGTAAAAAGGTTATCAATTTCATCATCCGCTTCTTTGAAGAAGTCATCGCCAAATTCTGATTCTTTTTCTTCTTTTACCGTTCCGAGTTTTTCAAAAATCCTTGTAAATATTTCCTCGAGTTTTTTGGAAGCCTGGCTAACCTTTAATCTGACCAAGCCCAATGTTGTTTTTTGAGCGAAAATAACAACGAGAATAACGCTTTGTGCAATTACCGTTACATAGAGGCTAAACTTTTTACCCTGATGAAAAAGTGTGTTAAACTCGGCTTCTCCAATTAATGCCGCAAGCTGGCTTGTTGCTGCGAAATCCGCAGCTGAAAGGGAAGCAAATGAGGACATATCTATTTCCGTAACATCACCAGCACTTGTAATTAATTGCCCGGCTTTGTCTATTAAGAGTATACTCTCTGCATTACTTTGTTTTCTTAGTGCTTCGAGACTTTCGTTTATTTCCCAGAAATCCTGCTCAAAGATATTAACACTTTCAAATGGCATATTAAAAACCTGCCTTATATAAACCTGAAATTAAGAAGTCAACAGGCGAGGCTTCAATAGGTGAGGCTTCCAGCCTCGTGGTGAGGCAAGATGCCTCGCCTGTTGTTTTGGTGGTGAGGCAAGATGCCTCGCCTGTTGTTTTATTTATTTTTCTCTCTTTCACCTTTAGTTTTTTTATCTTAGGTTCTCTTTCAGGCTCTGTTAAATTTTCTAAATTTTTGCTTCTACCATTTTTTGAAGCCTATCCCACTTTCTATCCACCTCGTTTTGTGCCTCTTCTATAATATGTTTGTTCTTATCATTTAAGAGATGACTGAAGCGTCCTTGAAGTTTTAACCATTCAACGAGTGGTTTTTTCTCTCTGGGTTTGAAGTTAATCTTATGAACCCCATTCTCTACTTCATAAAGTGGCCAGAAACAGGTTTCCGCAGCCAGTTTTGATACCTTCATAGTCTTGTTCGAAGGAAATCTCCACCCAAGGGGGCAGGGTGAAAGCACATTGATAAAAGTAGGTCCATCAATCGAGAGTGCTTTCTCGACCTTTTTTGTAAAGTCCACCCAGTTGTGTGGTGCTGCCTGTGCAGCAAAAGGTATGTCATGCGCTGCAATAGCTTCTGTTAAATCTTTAGGAAACTGCTGTTTTCCGGGTATTACTGTTCCAGCAGGTGAAGTTGTTGTAGCCGCACCATAAGGTGTTGCACTCGAGCGCTGGATACCTGTATTCATATAAGCCTCATTGTTATAGCAGATATAGAGTAAGTTATGTCTTCTCTCCATTGCACCAGAGAGGGATTGAAAACCAATATCATAGGTTCCTCCATCACCACCAAAGGCAATAATATTTATCTTCTTTGTTATATCTCCTCTTTTTTTGAAAGCCCTGTATGTTGCCTCTACACCACTTGCTGTTGCAGCAGCATTCTCGAACGCATTATGGAGGAATGGAACCTTCCATGCAGTGTAAGGAAAAATTGTAGATACTACTTCCATACATCCTGTTGCACCAACAAATACAGTATCCTTACCCGCAATGAGAGCAGTCTGTCTTAAGATAACTGTAGCTCCACATCCAGCACAAGCCCTGTGCCCGCTGGTAAAAAGGTCTTCTTTACTTGATAGTTGTTTTAAGCTTGGCATTTCTCCTCCTATTCTCTCAAACCAATATAGTTAACCAATTTTTCTACTTTACCTTCTTTAATAATCCCCGCAAGTTCTCCGTAAACATTCTCTATATCCTCGGGAAATATGTCTTTTCCTCCAAGTCCGTAAATGTAATTTGTTATAAATGGTTTCTTTTCGGATTCATAGAGACAGGACCTAATTTCGTGAAAGACTGGACCACCAAAGGAACTCATTCCCGTTGCCCTATCAAGAACTGCGACCGCTTTTACATTTTTAAGTGCATTCCTGATCTCTTCATACGCAAGGGGTCTGAAAACTCTTATCTTAAGGAGTCCAACCTTCATTCCCTTTTCTCTGAGGTTATCCACTACCACCTTGGTTGTCCCTGCAGTAGAACCGAGAGCAATAATTACTGAATCCGCATCATCCATTCTGTATTCTTCAAAGAAACCGTAGTGCGTCCCGAATTTTTCCTCAAATTCTGTTGCCACTTCTATAATAGATGCTTTTACCTCTTTCATCGCTTCTATCTCCTGTCGCTTATGCTCAAAGAAGTAATCCTGAAGGTCGAGCGGACCCACTGTAATGGGATTATCAACATCAAGCAGTGCATAAGGTCTCCTGTGCTCACCAATAAATTTCTGCACTTCTTCATCTGGGATAAGTTCGAGTCTTGCCATCGAATGGCTAATAATGAAAGCGTCGCAGGTTACCATTGCAGGCAGAAAGGCCTTTTCGGCAATCTTCATTGCCTGTATGGTGTTATCGTATGCCTCTTGAGAATCCTCCGAATAGATTTGGAGCCAGCCTGTGTCTCTTGCTCCCATTGTATCTGAATGGTCACAATGGATATTTATAGGTCCTGATAGGGACCTGTTTACCTCACATATAACGATGGGTAACCTTAATCCTGCAGCGATGTAGAGTATCTCATGCATAAGAGCCAATCCCTGTGATGCAGTGGAAGTCATTACCCTTCCTCCTGCTGCGCTAGCACCTACGCAGGCACTCAAAGCACTGTGTTCACTCTCAACAGCCACAAACTCTGTATCCACCCTTCCATCAGCAACAAATTTTGAGAAGAGCTGAACCACTTCTGTTGCAGGTGTTATAGGATATGCGGCAACAACATCAGGATTTATTTGTCTCATTGCCTCTGCCATCGCCTCGTTACCTGTCTTTGCAACTATTTTTTTATTCATAAACGAGCCTCCGTCCATACATATATATATTAATTTGTTATATCTCAGATTTCATGGTGATAGCATCCTTGGGGCATTCCTCTGCACATATACCGCAACCTTTACAGAAATCGTAATTGACTCCTAAAATTTTTCCTTCCTTAACAATAATAGAGGAATCAGGGCAGTATATCCAGCATATTAGACAGTGTATGCATTTGTCCAAATCGATAACGGGTTTTTCCGTTCTCCAATCACCAGTCTTAAAATCTTCTGATGAGCCTGCTTTTTTAATCTGAGTGCCTATTGCCAATTCCTTCCATCCTTTTTTCATTCCTGATTCACCTCCTCATAAGCCTTTTTAATAGAATTTATGTTTCCCTCAACAATTTTGGGTTTTCCTTCGAATTTCTTTTTCATTTTTTCTTCCGTATCCTTTAACATTCTATCAAATTCGAGTATTCCAGTAACCTTGATGAGGGCTCCGAGCATTGGGGTATTTGGGATTTTTTTCCCTATTGTTTCTTCGGAAATCTTATATGCATCGCAGGTTGCAATTTTTCTCCCTTTTATTCCAAGTTCATTTCTTATCTCATTTGGTGATTTGCTTGTATTCACAAGAAGGATTCCATCTTCGGGAAGTCCCTCTGTAACATCGATAGTTTTCATCAAGGTTGGGTCAAGGACAATTACTATATCAGGATTCGTAATACCACTATGTATAGTGATGTATTCATCACTCAGTCTATTGAAAGATTGAACAGGTGCACCCATTCTCTCAGGACCATATTCTGGAAATGCCTGTATATATTTGCCTGTAGAAAGTGCGGCATCGCCAAAAAGAAGGGCGGCTGTTTTAGCACCCTGTCCTCCCCTTCCGTGCCATCGTATTTCAAAGATTTTCTTCATTCTTCCTCCTTTTAATATTTGTTCTATTCTTATAGAATCTTGCAGTCAAATTTTATAGTATATATGTTTAACACTAATTTGATTTTTCGTCAAGTAAAAAAAGAAAAAAAATCATTACTTGACAATTGGTGAAATCTGTCCTATTATAATTCAATGATTTAAATATAAGGAGGAACGATGAGAACATTATGTAAGTATGCAATATCCATAGCCAAAAAACTTGGAGCAGATTATTCCGATATAAGAATAACAGACGACAGGTCTCAAAGGATTGTGCTTGTAGATAGAAGTCCTAAGGAGATTCGGGATGAAAATGTCTATGGTTTTGGCGTAAGAATTTTGAAGGATGGTGCATGGGGATTTGCCTCATCCAATAGGATTACCAAAAAAGAGATAGAAAAAATCGTGAAAAATGCATATAAAATAGCAAAAGCAAGCTCACTTCTTTCGCGGGAAAATGGCATAAGACTTGCCCCAGAACCTGTGCATAAGGATAAATTCACAACTCCTGTGAAAATTGACCCATTTTCAATCGGGATAGATGAGAAGATTGGAATGCTCCTGAAAATCAATGAAACGATGCTGAATGTTAAATCAATCATAAAGGTTTATTCATATCTTATTGCTAATCAGAGGGAGCAGACTTTCGCTTCACAGGAGGGTTCTTTTATAAAGACAAAGATAACTACTGTTAACAGTGATTATACGGCTGTTGCTCTAAAAGGAAATGATTCGCAAATGAGGTCTTTCCAAAGTTATCCCAAAAATGCAGGATGGGAACATATACTTTCCCTTAAAATGGTTGAAAATGCGGAGAGGGTTGCAGAAGAAGCGGTTGAGAAGTTGAGTGCTTCATATCCCAAAGAAGGTAAAAAGGACCTTGTTTTAAATCCGTGCCACCTTTCTTTAACCATCCATGAATCGGTTGGTCATCCAACAGAGCTTGATAGGGTAATGGGATATGAAACCAATTTTGCCGGGAGGAGTTTTGCAACACCAGAGAAGTTAGGTAATTTTAGGTATGGAAGCAAGCTGGTAAATTTTATTGCGGATAATACACTACCCGGGGGTCTTGCAACAACGGGCTATGATGACGAGGGTGTCAAATGTCAGAAATGGAATGTTATAAAAAATGGGATTCTTGTCGATTACAGTTCAACAAGGGAAGTTGCACCTTTGATAGGTGAGAGAAGAAGCCGTGGTTCTGGAAGAGCGGATGCATACTATAGTTTTCCGATTAACCGTATTCCAAATCTTTATCTTGCACCTGGGAAAAAGGATGTTTCTCCAGATGAGCTGATATCCAGGGTGAAGGAAGGGATATACATAGAGGGTCTGGGAAGTTTCTCTATAGACCAGAGGAGATTGAATTTTCAATTCGGTGGAGACCTTTTCTATGAGATTAAAAATGGCAAGAAGGGGAAAATGCTCAGGGACGTAATATACCACTCCATTACCCCCGATTTCTGGGGTAGTCTCGATGGACTATCAGGGAAAAAATACTGGGAGCCGAGAGGAATATTCAACTGCGGTAAGGGTGAACCTCAACAGATCGCACAGATGACGAACGGAGCACCTTATGCACTTTTCCGGAAAGTCAATGTTAAGAGGGGGAAAAAATGAAAATAGATAAAACAATAATAGATTTTTTGCGGAAAAAGAAGGAATGTGATGATGTAGTGGTTTACTATACCAAAGAAGATTCCAATCTCAGTCGGTTTTCCGAAAATAGAATTACGCAGAATATGTCCAAAAAGTTCGAGGAGTTTACTGTTGAGGCAATAAAAGATAAAAGGATAGGTTCGGCTGAGACTACGAAAATTGATAGAGCATCCTTGCTAAGAACTTTGAGGAGTGCTGAGTCTATTGCATCGGCTATGCCTAAAGACCCGGAGTTTATGCCTCCATTAAAACCAGAGCGGTGCAGCAATGTGCGAATGGAGGTCGAAGCAACTGCGAGAATAACACCTCAGACAAAAGCAGAATCAATACTGCACATTGTGGAGAAAGCGAAGAGTAAGAATGCAAAAGTGGCAGGAATTTTCTATAATGGCAGGAAAAGGCTCTCCTGCCTCAACACCAGAGGTTTTTTTGTAGACCACAATTATACCGATGCAGATTTTTCAGTTACTGTATTCGTAGGTGATTCCAGTGGTTTTGCAGAAAAAACGGGTGAGGATGTAAAAAAGATAGATGTAGAACAAGTTTTCAATGTTGCGCTAAACAAGGCAGAAATGGGGAGGAATCCTGTTAAGATTAAGCCAGGAGATTACCCTATTCTTTTAGAACCTATTGCATTCGGTAGCCTGATGTGGTATCTTAAATTTTTGATGGAGAAGAGAAGTGCTGATGAAGGATGGAGTTTTTTCTCGAAAAAAGAGGGGAAAAAGATTGCTTCATCAAATATTACAATCTTTTCCGACCCAACATATCCCGGAAATTTAGGTATTCCCTTTGATATGGGAAACGAAGGATTGCCATTAAAAAAGCAGCTCTGGATAAAAGATGGGGTTTTAAGAAAATTGTGGACAAACCGATACTGGGCAAAGAAAAAGAGGGTAAAAGCAACAGGAATGCCTTCCAATTTGATTGTGAATGGCGGTAAGATGACAACAGAAGATATAATAAAAAAGGTTGATTATGGACTTCTGATAACACGATTATGGTATATCAGGTTTGTGAATAGAAAGGATTTGGTTTTAACGGGAATGACAAGGGATGGACTTTTTCTTATTGAAAATGGGAAGATTTCAAAAGCGGTTAAGAATATGCGATTTAATGATTCACCGTTTACAATACTCTCCAAAGTGAAATATCTGGGAAAACCAGAAATGGTAGAAGGAAGATTTCTTGTGCCCGCGGTTTTTGCAAAGAAGTTCCATTTTGCCTCGACAACCAAGTTCTAAGAAATAATAGTTGGTAACCTCTTAGATAATTTTTTCTGAGAGGTTACCCGTCATCCGAAAAGGAATAGCGGAGCTTGCCCCGTGTAATAGTTATTTTTGGAGTAGATATGTTATTACACAGGGCTTGCTCTGCGGTCAATTTTTTCTCAGTATGAGTCCCGTTTCATTTATGTAAATAGAAAAGGTATCCTTTGAAGGATATTGAAATGCTCCTATTCCATAAGCAGTATCAACTAAGGGCATAGATTCACCATGCAGCAAAAGAAATTGCCATAACCTTCCCTGTGATTGAATTTCATACTCTTCTGTTACGGTTTTCTTTGATTTTTCCCATCTTCCCCTGAAACGCGTTACCTTATAGTAGGAATCGGCACCGAACCATCTCAAATATTGATTCCATCTAAGTATACAACCTTCAATCATCCACTGGTCGCCAGAGAGTGTAAATTGATACTCATTATCATTTTTCTCATCTGAAAAAAATAGATTTATTACACCATCCTGTTTTTTCGCATATACCTTTCCCAGCCTTTCTTCATAGGTATACCTTGAAAATGTTTGTAGGAAAAGAGATAGATAGATAAATGAGGTAGAGAAAGCAAAAAGTATGAGAAAAACCAGAAAATGAAATAGGAATCCCTTTATTCTCATCATTCTTTTTCCGGTTTTTACGATGGAGTATATGAGGATAAATAATGCAATAACGAGCAGGACAATACCTGTAATTCCTATTATAAACGTAAATTTGTCCATTTTTCTCCTTTTGTATGGTTTTGTTTTTCTGTGGTTATTCGTATTAAGCTCATATTACATCGATTGGTTCTCATGAAAAAATTCTACTACTAAATATCCTGTATGTCAATAGAAATAACTGTGATTCAGACAATAGGGGTGAATTTGGAAG
>Ga0209121_10004612_pt1 | contig 12808 bp, 11 predicted proteins | sample Cruoilmetagenom3_FD_187292 | JGI IMG/M metagenome (GOLD analysis project Ga0209121, IMG submission 187292) | Oil polluted marine microbial communities from Coal Oil Point, Santa Barbara, California, USA - Sample 3 (SPAdes) (version 2) | ecosystem: Environmental > Aquatic > Marine > Oil seeps ... | reverse complement strand
ATTACCACAGCAAACACAAAATATGCTTGGTAATACCATAAGTTGGTTGTGCTTTGCGTTAGCGATTGGAGCTTTGTTGGAGCTCATCTTGGATAGCGACTGCGGAAAGCGCGACCCTTGTGGTAACGCCCTTATTAGTCTATAAATTCTGTTTCTACAAAGTAGTTTACTATGGCTTCTTTCATTAAAATACTTTGTTCTCCTGCTTTTAAATGTGGTAATGTTGCTTTGGCTTTATAATGTGGCCAGCCATCTTCATCAACAAAATCAAACTCATAATAGCCATAAGGCGAAAGTACTTTGCAGATTGCAATGTGCATGAGGTCTAGTTTTTGATCTTTTTTAAAACTTCTGTTTAATTGCCCTAATTCTTGTACACCAATAAGGTAGATTATTGCATCTAAATCTAGTGTGTCTCCATCTGCAAATTGATTAGATAGTTTTTGCACTACCAAATCCCAACGTTCTTTTAATTCTTGATCTCTTGACATATTTAACTTGAAAGTATTCCCGAAGTTTCGGGTGGTATTTAGGTTATTTTAATAAATGCCAAAGTTAGTAAACCTCTGTGTCACTTCATTACATCTCTACTTAAAAAAAGGAGAGAAGTTTTGTTATTTACTATATTTGACAAAATTGTAAGTTTTATGAGCGTTTTAGATATAGTTTTAGGTGCATTACTCCTTTTTGGATTGGTTAGAGGTTTTATGAAAGGTCTTTTTGTAGAAGTTGCCTCTCTTGTTGCATTAGTTGCTGGTGTTTATGGCGCTATACATTTTAGTGGTTTTGCTACAGAGTTTTTAGAAAGTAAAGTAGATTGGGACGAGAAATACATAAACATTGTTGCTTTTGCTATTACTTTTGTGGTTATTATTTTAGTAATTTCTCTTGCAGGAAAAGCTCTTACTAAATTGGCTGATTTTGCAGCTTTAGGTATTATAAATAAACTATTAGGAGGTGTTTTTGGCGCCTTAAAAATTGGTTTAATTTTAAGTGTAATTCTGGTTGTTTTTAGCAGAATGAATAACACCATACCTTTTGTTGGCGAAGAAGATTTAAAGGATTCTATTTTATACAATCCCGTAAAATCACTTTCACCAATGATTTTTCCGAGTATTATTAAAGCCGAAGATTCTGAAGAGGAAACGTCTGAAACCGAAGAAGCTTAAACCGTTCTACTAATTTAAAAGGAGCGTATAGTCTATATCTTCTAAACTTAAATAGCTATTATAAACATGCTTTTTGTTAGAAAAAAGCGCTTTTAGTTCTGCTATTTCTTGCCTATTAAACATTAAAACGAGATTAGACTGTTGCGATGGAATTGGAATTTTTCGTTTTATATGTGCTGCTTCATATTTGTTTTCCCAGTAGTCTGCTTCTAAAGCAAAAAGGTATTTTTTAAACTGCTGATATTGCGCTACAGTAAACTCTAAATACACATTATTAAACTCTAAATGATAGATATTACAGTTTGTACAAATAGACAACTCGCCATTACTACCTATAGCTATTGTTTTTATATTAGTACACATAGGTTTTGTTTTAAACTTAGTAACAATCTGTTTTAATTTGCTTTGTAAAAGCAGATAATGGTTGGTTTAAGTATTGTGTGGTAATTGTATTTAAAACTGCTAGCACATCTTTTTGCATAGCTAAAGAACCACAAATCATAATAACTGCATTGTTTTTTAAGGCTTCTGCTATTTGTAAAGCGTCTCTTTGCAAAAGGTCTTGCACATAGGTTTTTGGCGATTGTTGCGAAAATGCCAAATGTAATTTGCTTAATTGCTTTTTATTTTGTGCTTCTTTTAATGCTGCACGATATAAGTTAAACGAAGAATTTTGCCTTAAACCATAATACAAATGGGTTTCTGTGTGTTTTGTATTTTGATCTAGCATCCCTAAAAAAGGAGCAATTCCTGTTCCGTTGGCAATAAGTATTACTTTTGATGCTTTTTTAGGAAAATGAAAAGCCGTGTTTTTTACTATTCGTGCTTTAAAATGATCTCCTTTATTTAAGGTTTCTAAAAAACCAGAACCTAATCCGTTTTCATGAAGCTTAACACTTAGCTGCACGTTTTTGTTTACTTTACCTATAGAATACAAACGCTCTCTATAATCGTTTTTTGGGTAGATTGCCAGTAAATCTCCTGAAGTAAACGTATTGCCTTTTGGTTTTAAGTTAATAATAAAGGTTTGGTCTGGATGTGCTTCTGCTTTGGTTTTATCTACTACAGTAAGCGTATTATTTAATTTGGGTTTTGCTGCTAGTTTTTCTTTAGAAATAGATATAGGAAGCTTTCGGTTTGTATTCCATAAACTTAGCCATTCTTCAAAAGCAGTAACCGATTTATCATTGATGGTAAAAACAGGTAATTCTTGGGTAAACTGTTGTTGCATTTCTGCGTCTACATCAAAAGCAAATTTGCAAAAATCTGGATATGCTAATGAGCCAAAACCTACAACCGAATAGCTGATTTCTTGCCTTTGTTTTACGGTTTTTAAACGCTCTAAAAAGGTATTGGCATTGGTTGGCGCTTCGCCTTCACCATAAGTAGATGTCATTATAATAAAATGCGTTGCTTTACTATACGTAGTATAATTATTAAGCTCTGTGCAATAAACGGTTTTACCTGCTTTTAGTAACTGTTGTTGTAATTGATTAGCAAAAGGAACCGTATTTCCGTTTTCTGAACCTACTAAAATCACATAGGTACAAGCGTCTTTTTTGTATTTATTTTTAAGTTTAGATTTTCTGCGTTTTAGTGTCATTGCAAAACCAGAATAGATAAAAAACAAAATATTTACACTTGCTATTGCTAAAATTAGAGACCACAAAATACTACCTTTTCCTGTGTGAAGATTCAGGCTTAAGTTTGAAAACACAGTAGTTAAAGGTGTTTGTTTTTGGCTTAAAATTTCACCATTAAATTGGTTTACTACTATCTCTCTGTCTTTAAGAGAAATGGTATAATAGTCTTCTACATCTTCAGAAAAAGGAAATTCTATACTTTTTACTTGAGCCAGTTTGGTGTTTTTAAAAACAGGAATTTCTTGAATATTGCGCTTTGGAGTTTCTGAAAGGTTTTCAAAATCTATGGTATGCGTAATGGTATTTTTTGGCAGTACATCAAACTTTTCTAAAGACAAATAAACTCCTGTAATAGTAAGGATAAGTATTGGAATTAACGATAGTCTACCTAACACCACATGCCAATATTGGTTAAAGTTCTCGTTTACTATTTTAGAGAAAAACTTTTTTAAAGCGCCTTGTCTTTTTAGTATTAAAACCGTTCCTGAAATGGTAATTAAGAATAATAAAAACGAGCATAAACCAACAAAAAAACGTCCTATACTTTTTAAAAATAAGGATCTATGAAAATTAGTAACCCATTTAAAAAACTTAGACACTTCTATTTTATCTCCTAAAAACTGTGCTGTTTTAGGGTTTATATAACCTTGTAAACTCTCCCCATTTTTAGTAATAACAGAAGCTAAAACAAATTGGTTTGCATCTACTTGCACGTCTAAAACTTCTGGATATTCTGCTTTTAAATTAGAAATGGTTTCGGCAAGCGTAATGCTTTCAAAATTAGAAACCTTATAAGCTTGCAACTGTTCTGAAATAGGCTGAAATGCCAAGATAATTCCAGTTACAGAAGCTAATAAAATAAAAACAAACGAAGATACAGCTAGTGTTAAGTGGCTGTATCTCCAGATAGAAATGGTCATGTTTTTCTAGTTTATAAAACTTCTTAACAAAGTCTATACAGCGTGCAGACTAAGTACGCGAAGTACTACATTGGTTTTAGTTAGGCATTAAACGAACGTAACGAATAAAACCTGTACCTTCTTTTTTGCTTTTTACACTTTCTGAGGTTAATTTAAACTCTACATCTTTGGTGTAATATTCTTGGTCTTCTACTGCAGTTTCAAAACGAATACTGTAACCAGCATCAATTTTAGAATCTTCAATATCTATAACATTTATACTTCTTGCTCCTCCTGCAATTGTTGCTCCTGTAATAGCGTCAATATCTGTTCGTTTTTTTCCGTAGAACTTCCACCATTCTGAAATATCGTGATACCACTCATCATCATCTCCTTGTACATAAAGTGTTTTTTCATATTCGCCTTCTGGATTAATAAGTGAAATAACTACGTATGCATTTTCGCCTGTATAATTAATCATTTGAATCATACATTTATAAGATGTAGATTCTGCCTTTGTTGTAAAGGATAATGTAGCAATTACAAGAACTCCTAGTACTAAAAGTGTTTTTAATGTTTTCATTAATTCGTGTTTATTTTAAAAAATCTAAATTGATTTTCTGTGCTTTTAAAATTTCGTTTTCTGTTGCTAAATCGTAAGCAGTTTCTTCAAAATCTGTTGTAGCTTCTATATTAGCTCCTATAGAAATTAAATACTTTAAAATTTCGGTATCTTTTGCTTGTAGAGCTGCTAAATGCAAAGCTGTGTTTCCTTCGTTATTTTTAGCATTTACATCTATTTTAAACTGCTCTAAAAGCTTTATAAAATTGCTGTTATTTTTAGCTACAGCCAGATGGTATAAAGTGTTTCCGTTTTCTTGCGTTTTTGTAATATTTAATCCGTTTTCTGTTAAAAGAACCAGTTTTCCCTTAAAATCTTCTTCTTTTTTAGCAGAAAACGATTCTACTAAATAAACCGTTAGGTTGTTTTTATTAGCATCTAAAACAGTAATATCTGCTTTATTTTCTATTAAAAAACCAACTACATCAGGAGTGTTATTTGCTATAGCTAAAGCTAGAGCAGATTCCCCTTTTTTATTTACCTGATTTATATTTTTTAAGTACTTGAATAAAAATGTAACTGTTTCTAAGTTGTTATGGCTTGCTGCGTTTAAAAATGGTGTATTGCCATTGTAGTCTGGTGCATTTACATCTAAGCCTTTTTCTACTAAATAGTTCATTAACTCTACATCTTTATTTGTTGAAGCGACTATATGTAATGGTGTTTCGCCTTTTATTGCTGCATTTTTTGGGTTTAAGCCAACACTTTCTAAGTATTTATAGAAGTCTAATGTATTGGTTTTACCTCTAGTTCCTGTTGCTGCAAATAGAAAGGCATTATCATTTCCTTTTACACCTTTTTCTAGTAATTGATTTAATAAATCTATATTTCCTGTTTTAGCAACATAATTAAATACACCATTGCCATTATCATCTACACTATCAATAGAAGCACCTTTTGAAGTGAAATAATTTATTAGCGTAAAATCTTTATCGTAAGGAGCAGATAATAACAATGCATTAGCGCCTTTTGGAGTAAGATCTGTTTTTACATTTGCTCCGTTTTCAATACAAAGGTCATACACTTTTGTGTTTTGCTGTCCTGAATTAGCAGCAAAATTTAAGATTGTATTTCCTTTATCATCTGTAATATCTGTTTTTGCTCCTTTGCTTAAAAGGTATTCCATAAAATCAACATTTCCTTTATAAGCTGCCCAAAAAATATATGTTCTACCATCATGTGTTAGCTTATTTACATCATTTCCTTTTTTAGACTGAATGTGCTTTAAGGTTTCTAAAGAAGCGCCTTGCAGAATTGCATACACAACAGCATCAAAATTATTGCTATTAGATGCTGCTATATTATTTCCTTCTTTAATTTTAGCTTCCACAGTTTCAATACTTGGGTTTGATTTCCAGAAACCTCTGTTTAAAAACACATTTTGTTGTGCAAAACTAGGTATGCTAATCACTAAAACGAGTATTGCTATTATAGTTTTTATATTTTTCATTTTTATTGTTTTACAAACGATTCAATTAAAGGATTAATTTCTTCTGCTGTTTTGTATTTTTCTTTATCAAACAAATACTTAAACAAAACTTTATTATCTACTTTTTCTTCTAAAACTAAATCTTTATTTCTTGCAAAAATAGCATTCCATTTTGCACGTACCAAAGCCCATTTGTCTTTTTCTTTTGCCCAATATTCTTGAGCTGCAATACATTTACTATCGTCTACTTTTTTATATACATTATGTCCTTTTTCTTCTGCAACAAGTTCATAAATTCCTTCTTCACTAATAATTTTTTGGTTGTCTTGATCATGAATCCATCCTGTTGCTGTAATTTCATGTCTGTTGGTTCTACCTGTAACATTATAATCGCTACGTTGTGTATACTCACGTCTTGGTAAAGGCGCGTTTGTTGTGTTTTCCCAATAGTGTTTTCCATCTACATGCACCCAAGTTGCTGTACCTTCGTAACGCGGACTATCATCTACTTGAAATACTTTTTGAGACCATTGTCCTTTAACTTGTCTCTTATCTAATTTTGTGTATTTCCATTCATTATTTCTAAAATACTCATACAAATCGGTGTTTTCAAACTCCCAATCTTGTCTCCAGTGTTTCACGATATATGGATGCTCTTTAGAACCAACAATTAATAAATGTTGCATAGAAATTTTATCTGCACTGTCTTCTACCAATTGTACCCATTCTAGGCCTTTATCATGTTTTGTTTTAGACGCAACGTATGTAGAGTCTTCAGAATACTGAAATGTTTCTGCAAAATTGAAGCTTACTTCATAACAACCACACATGGCTTTAATAGCTTTTTCGTCTTGTTTTTTCTTGTTTTGGGCGTTTACATTAAAACTAAATGTTGTTAAAAAGAAGAATACTAAGGGTAAATATTTCATTACTAAAGTTTTATTATTTGAGATTAAGAAAAATTAAAAATACTCTATTCTTATTTAGATTGAATTAAAATAAGATTATATATTTGCGACAAATATAAAATAGAATGAGTCTAAATAAAAACTATATTACACTTTATTTTTTACTTTTTTTTAGTTCTTTATCCTTTTCACAAATAAAAAAAGATTCTACAGAAGTAGAACAACTTGAAGAGGTTGTGGTTACAGGTCAATACAATGCACAATCTATAAAAAAGTCGGTTCATAATGTTATTGTTATTAAAAGAGAGCAAATAGAACAACAAGCAGCAAATAACTTAGCAGACTTATTAAATTTTAATTTAAATCTTAACATTATTGCAAATGCACAAACCGGAAAATCAAACATTTCCTTTTTTGGTTTAGACGAGCAATACTTTAATATTTTAATAGATAATATTCCTTTAGTTAGTGATAATGGATTAGGAAACAATACCGATTTAACACAAATAAATCTTGATGATGTAGAGCGTATAGAAATTGTTGAAGGCGCTATGGGAGTAGAATATGGAGCCAATGCCATTTCTGGAGTTATTAATATAATTACCAAAAAATCTATTGCAACAGATTGGCAGATTCAAGCTTCTTTACAAGAAGAAACTGTAGGTAATGAATACGCTTGGTTTGACGAAGGAAGACATATACAATCTATAAACGTAGCACATAATATTAATGAAAAATTATTTGCTAGAGTTGGTGTTAACAGAAACCAATTTGCTGGTTTTTTTAACAATAGACAAGGTAAAGATTACTACCAAAATGATGGTTTACGTGGTTATGAGTGGTTGCCAAAAACTCAATTAAACACCAATGCATTAGTACATTATAAAGCCCAAAAAATTAGAATCAACTATAGGTTTGAATATTTTAATGAAGCTTTAAATTATTATGATGCTACAGTAAGACCTAATATAGATGTTACTACGCAAACTAGTAACCCTTCTGCCACAGACAGAATATACAACACCAATAGGTTTGTAAATAATATAAACCTTTCCGGAAAAATGGATAGTGGTGTTAACTATAAAGCTAATTTTTCTTACCAACAGCAAAAGCGAGATTTAAACATTTTTAACTACTACATTGTTACAGAAGATAAAACTGACGAAACAGAGGAAACCTACCAATCTACAAAGGTGTTTTTCTCTAATGCATCTGTAAATAATTTATTTAAAAAAGAGAAATATAATTTTCAACTTGGTTACGACACAAGATATATAGAAGGTTTTGACACACAAGCCACTGGTGAACAATTTGAAGGAGATAAAACACTTTCTATTTCCAGTCTTGCTGCCTTTGGTTCTGCAGAATATAAAGTAACCAACGCTTTTTCATTACGACCAGGTTTACGTTATGAGTACAACTCTAAATTTAATGCTAAGTTACTAGGTTCTTTTAGCGCTAGATATTTAATGTCTCATGGTTTTGAGCTTAGAGGAAGCCTTGGTAGTTCTTACAGAACGCCTAGTTTTGAAGAATTATACTACTACTTTGTAGACTCTAATCACGATGTACAAGGAAATGAAAATTTATATCCAGAAAATGGATATTCGGCTTTTTTAAACCTAAAAAAGAGAAGTTGGATACATGATGTTTCCTTAGTAAACACAATTAAATTAAGCTATATAGATTTAGACGATAAAATTGAATTAGCAGTAGTAAACACCACACCTTTACAATACAAATACATCAATATTGATGCCTATAAACTTTGGGGAATAACTTCTGAAAATGCTATTAAAACAGAGCATTGGACTTTTAATTTAGGAGTAACACTACAAGGAGTTTCTAGAATTATTAATACCGATGAAAATGCCAAAAATGATTTTCTATACGCTTTACAATTAAACACAAGTGCTACCTATACTATACCAAAATGGGATACTGCGTTTACTGTGTTATTAAAATATAATGGCGAACAAGAAAACTACTTTGCAAGTTCTAGTGATGCAGATGGCAACTCTGCTTATACCAAAGAAACTACAGAAGCCTATGGTTTATTGGATGCTTCAATTAAAAAATCGTTTTTCAATAATACACTTCAAACTACTATAGGAGGAAGAAACCTACTCGATATTACTAGCGTTGCTGTAAACAATTCTAGTACAGAAGGAACCCATTCTAGTAGCGATAACAATCTATTATTAGGTTACGGAAGATCTTTTTACATAAAACTATTATATAATTTAAATTTTTAAACACTAAATATCATGACAAACAAATTTTTAACCCTTATTTTAAGCATAACAGTACTGGCTTTTACAAGTTGTAGTAGTGATGATAATGCTTCATCAGAACCTATTGAAATAACAATTGAAGGAGCTGCTGTTTCACCAGAAATTGGAGGACCAAACCAACCAAACCAAGTATATGTAGATTTAAGTACAAACACAACTACAGCTGTACAACGTGATTCTTGGGATTTAGGTTTTTATTCTGGAAGTGAGTTTAGAGTGGTTTTAAATGGTTCTATTTATATGGCTGCTGCTGCACTTACAACAACAGATATTGACGCTGTTAATAGTACTTCTACTGAAGTACAAAACTTACAACCACAAGTAGCTGTTGGTACTTTTGAAGCTTCGAACACGGCTTTTGTAGATGCTCCTGATGGTTCTTTTTCAAGTCCTGCAATAGCTGAAATAGAAGATACAGACAACCACGTATACTTAGTAAATTTAGGTTACCAAGTAGGAACAGAAACACCTGCAACAGGAAGTGTTGCTGTTTCTGGAGAATCTAGAGGTTGGAAAAAAATTAGAATTACAAAAGATGGTAACGATTATGTACTACAATATGCAGATTTAGATGCTACTACACATGATGAAGTTACTATTTCTAAAAACAGTGCGTACAACTTTACCTTCTTTAGTTTTGATACCGAAACTGAAGTTAATGTAGAGCCTACAAAATCGAATTGGGATTTAAACTTTACTGTTTTTACCAATGAAATTGAAGGTTATGGTTCTTATGGTTATACCGATTTTGTAGCAAATAACACCAAAGGAAATGCAACTGCATATATGATTGATACAGAAGTTGACACATTTACTTATGCAGATTTTACACTTGCTGATGTTGTAACGGCAAACTTTACCAATGACCAAAGAGCTATAGGAAGCAGCTGGAGAAATGGAGGAGGACCTGGATCTTTACCTTCTTTAAAAGAAAATGTATTTTATATAGTAAATGATACTGATGGTAACTTTTACAAGCTTCAATTTTTAGCTTTAACGAATGAAGCAGGAGAACGTGGTTACCCAGAATTTGTGTATAGCTTATTACAATAAGCCTCTTATATTTTTAGAATTAGTTCTTTTAAAAATAAAAAAAGCCACTCTTTTGAGTGGCTTTTTTGTTATTGTTAATCTAAATGATAGATTTCTCTAATATCATTTAATATGCTTTCAAAGTCTATTTTTAAATCTACTAAATCACCTGTATGAATATCAAAAATCCAACCATGTACTATTAAACCTCTACCACGTACTGCTTTTTGAATTGCTGCTGTTTTAATAAGGTTAACACATTGTTCTTGCACGTTTAATTCTACTAAACGTTCGTACTTTTTTTCTTCGCAGGTAATAGCATTAAGCTCTTTGTTATGAATACGATATACGTCTCTTATATTACGCAGCCAAGGGTTTAACAAACCTAAATCTGCAGACTGCATTGCAGCTTTTACACCACCACAACCATAATGACCACACACTACCACATGGTTTACTTTTAAATGCTCTACAGCATACTCTACTACAGACATGGCATTTAAATCTGTACCAATAACCATATTCGCTATATTTCTGTGTATAAAAGCATCTCCAGGACCTAAGCCCATTAATTCTTCTGCTGTAACTCTACTATCACTACAACCAATAAAAAGTAATTCTGGGTTTTGCCCTTCGCCTAGCTTTTCAAAGTAATTTTGGTCTTCGTTAAGTTTACGTTTAATCCAATCTTTATTGTTTTTAAATACAATATCTAAATTCATCTTTTATTTTATTAGTACTCGTCTTTCACATTTTCTTTAATCCACTTAACGCAAGTATTAAAACTTTCAAAAATATGTTCTTTCGGAATTAAATCTGGGATAATATCAATTCTTTCCATCATATATTGTGGTTGTTTTAATAAGCCAACAAAAAGCACTGTAATTTTATTTTTTTGTAATTCTAGAAGTAAATCTTCCATTGCATATAAACCGGTTTGATCCATATATTGCATTCTTCCTAAACGTATAATAACGGTTTTTGCTGTTTTAGGAATTTGTAAGGATAGCGCTTGAAAATCACTAGTAGAACCAAAAAATAAAGGTCCTTTTAGGTGTTTTATAAAAACTTCTTCTTTAAGATTTTCTGGAAAATCAACCTCATCAGACCATACTTCTTCTTTTAATGATTTAACATCAGAACGTTCTGCTGTAAGGTCTCCAATTTTTTTCATAAACATTAATGAAGCAATAATTAATCCGATACCTACTGCATAAATTAAATCCCAAAACGTAGAAAGTAATAATACAATAAGCATAATTAAAACCTCTGAACTTAGTTTAAATGGTCCTAATTTAATGTCTCTAGGTAAACTTGGTATAGCTTTAAGTCCTTTATAATCCATAACTCCAATACCAACAGTAATTAAAATACCAGCTAATACAGCTGCAGGAATTTTAGATGCCACAGGAGCTAAAGCAAGCATAATAACTAGCAGCATAACACCTGCAATCATACCAGACAATTTGGTTCTACCTCCTGCATTTATATTTACAACGGTTCTAATAGTTGCACCTGCTCCAGGAATACCACCAAAAATGGCTCCAATAGTATTTCCTATACCTTGCCCAATTAATTCTTTATTGGGTTTGTGTTTTGTTTTAGTCATATTATCTGCAACCACACTTGTTAACAAAGAATCTATTGCACCTAATAGTGATAATGTTAATGCTGTAAATATATAAGGTGTAACACTACCTAAACTAAAGCCTGTTATTATTTCTAATTTTGGCATTGGAATTCCGCTAGGAATCTCAGAAATGGGTCTGTAACCTAAATTAAAACCATAGGCAATACCAGACATTATTACTAGAGCAACCAAAGTGCTTGGTATTGCAGTAGTGATTCGTTTAAATCCGTAAATAATAAATATGGTTCCTAGTGCTAAAATAAGTTCTAGCCAATTAATATTTTGCAATGCTCTTGGTAGTACTTTTAACGCTCCTATGGTTCCTGAAGCATCTTTTGCTGCTAGAGTTTGTGACTCTTTTAAAATTTGTTCTGGAGTAATTTGGTGTGCTCTATTTATGGTTTCTTTAAAATTTTCAAGCACCAAAATACCTTCTCCTGCTTCTTCTTTTAAAATATTTTCAAGAATAACTTCTTCTGCTTGTGGTTTAAATTGGTCTACAAACTCCTGATCTTCTTTAGGATAATACCCTATGGATGGCAAAATTTGTGTTAGTAAAATAATAACACCAATGGCTGTCATAAAACCAGAAACCACTGGATATGGTATATACCTAATATATTTACCAAGGCCTAAAAAACCTAGACCTACTTGTATTAAACCAGCTAATAAGAAAACGGTTAAAATGGCTGGTAGTGCTTTTTCAACGCTTCCGTCATTTGCAGCAACAATTCCTGCAATAATTACCATACTAACTGCTGTCATTGGTGCTGTTGGACCAGAGATTTGCGTTGGTGTACCACCAAAAAGCGCAGCAAAAAAACTTATAAAAATAGCACCATAAAGTCCTGCTTCTGGACCTAGTCCTGAAGACACACCAAATGCTAATGCCAATGGTAAAGCAACAATTCCTGCAGTAATACCACCAAAAGCATCTCCTTTTAAATTTGAAAATAAATTTTTCATAAGTATGATAATTAGCGTTAAATTATACTAGTATAATATAGTTAAAGATTAATAAATGCAATGACATTTATTTGGTCTCTAAAAGATTTTTCAAAAACCTGACTCATATATCCTAACTCTAATTTAATGTTTTTGTTTAACTTATAACCTAAACCACCATAAATTCTATTTCTATCAAAAACAGAAGGTTCGGTATTTAAAAACACTTCATTATAG
>Ga0209121_10004611_pt1 | contig 12808 bp, 13 predicted proteins | sample Cruoilmetagenom3_FD_187292 | JGI IMG/M metagenome (GOLD analysis project Ga0209121, IMG submission 187292) | Oil polluted marine microbial communities from Coal Oil Point, Santa Barbara, California, USA - Sample 3 (SPAdes) (version 2) | ecosystem: Environmental > Aquatic > Marine > Oil seeps ... | reverse complement strand
TATCCGACATTACAGCTACGAAAACAACGAAAGAATCACGACGACGGTTGGTGTGAAAAGTAATTTCTTTAAAAAACGCGGTAAGCGGCAATTTAGGTATTACAAAACCTTTTCTTTTAAGATAATTTAATCTGATTTTTAGCAGGTTTTCAGGTATTTCAAGAATTTCTTTTTTTTCAAGTTTTATGGATTCTCCTTTTTCTAAAAACCAATCAATCAAGTATAATTTAGTGAGTCCTAAAACCTCTTGAGCGTAATAACTAAAAGTTTGAATATTGTTTACGATGGAAGAAAAATGGAGTCCAGAAAAAGATTGAATTAATAGCATAAAAAAAAGATTTATGAGTATATAAGTGTTATTTTCTTATTTCTTGAATCTGGTCAAAGATATTGTCAAGTTTTATATGTATTGATCCAAACAGCCCTTCTTCTTCAGACACAACCGAATTTATAGCTGTTTTCAGACCATAATGGCCTTCAGAAATTAATACTCTTATAGGGAGAGTTAAAATATCGCTGAATAGCATTAAGATTTCTTGCATAATTTTAATAAGTTTTGGGATATTTTCTTCGGTTTTTTCCATCATTGACTGATCTGAGGGAATTAAACCATCTTCTCTTTCTTTTCTTAATTCTTCCCAAACGTTATCTTTTAGTTCTGAAAAGTCAATGCCTAAATTTTCAAGTGCCATTTGGGCACCTTCAAAAAGATAATTAATATCATCCTTCCCCGAGAATTGTTTTACGTTGTCAACCATTTCAGCTGGAGCTAAACCGTCAAGAAAATTTACTAATAATTGGTGATAATCGTTTATAACATCAATGGGTACGAATAATAGCGCAAAATCTCTAAGCTGTTTAAAAAGATATCCCGCAATTTTAGCAAAAGTGTCATTTTCGAGAATTTTTTCAATTAATCCCCCATATTCGTTAAGGAGGTGAATTGAGAGAAATCCTATAATTCTTATCAAGTCATCTTCGTAATTTCTAAAATAATCAAAGAAATGTTCAGTTTCCATGTTTAATTTATCTTCTATTATCTCGGCAACTTTTTCTTTAATACCTTCTAATGGTTCATCGAGCAGGTCTTCAATTTTATCTAAAGATAGTACTTCCTGAAGTTTATCTATGATGTCTAATTTAGTTTCTTGAACGACTTCGTCTTCCAAAATCTCTTCAAAATTGACGCCAGATTTGATTTTATCTTGAATTTGAGTGCTCATTAGATTTTTCCATTCAATAGTGTCATATATTTTACACATAAATTGAAGGGATTCTTCTCCTTTTGCAATACATTTCTGTTCTACTATGTTAATTCGATAATCGTTTCTTTTAATTTTAAGTATGAAATTAGCAACGCTCTCTAACATTCCCGTTAAACCACAAGCAAATCCTTCGCTATCTTTACTTTTTACCTTTTGGAAATTAAAAGTATCTTCATTATCTAACCCATATCCCGCACAAAGTGGACAGCTTTTTATTTTAACTATATAATCGTTATATTTTGAGCCTTCTTTTGGAATTTCTTGGTAAGTTAAGTCCCCCTCCTCTAATTCTTTCCCAAAAACAACTACCCACAAGAGTTCAAAATATTCAACTATTTTTTTTGGACTACCGGGCATCCACTTAAAAACGGCAGTATGACGTTCACAGGATTCTGTTGCTGCTTGTTTTCCGATTTCTCGAAGAATAATCACGCTATCTTCTTCATTTTTCGTAATTTCATTTACCTCTTTTAGTATTTCACGGTAAAGAAGAACGTAAAATAAAGAATTAGTGTTCCTACCAAATACTTTAGTAACCTTTTTTAATAGCCATTGAACTGCTCCCATAATTAAGCGCCTCCTTCAGCGTATTTAAAACTATGAAGACAAAATTTATTTCCAAACGTCCGAGATTCGTGAATATCAATTGGTTGTAATGTTATTAACGATTTTTCTTCATTAATTAGAGAGATAAATTCTGAAATCATTGCTGCAATTATTTCACATCCCGCAACTTCGATATCGTTAAATGGATATTTGCACAAAGAGCAATCGTTATCCTTAACCCTAACCACCTTCTCAATCTCATCAAGTTCTACTGAAACAGTGCTGTTTAAAATCTTTTTGTAAATCGTTGTAATAACATCCCTCACGTTAGTTAAATTTACAAAATCAATTGGTTTCCAATAATTCATATAAGTACGGGCAATATTTCGACCCATTCTTCTGAGTTTTTCTCTTATTTCAGAAACATCATTTATTTTCATGAAGCGTTCTAAATAATATACCATGTTTCGCATTTGATTCATTGTAGCGTCTGACTGAATTAAATCTTCTCTCGTTAAATTCATCTTTCTTTCAATTTGGGCATATAAATTTGAATAATTATTGAAAAATATGCATCCATATTAATATTTTCAATTCATTTAAAAGATGATTAGTATGTTTTTCAAGGAAGAATTATAATCTATTTAATCATTTATTTTAACTAACAAATTAAATTAAATTTAAAAAATATTTAGAGGTAATATTAATGGATGCTCAGATGGAAATTTTTTGGTTAGGACATGCTAGTTTTAAAATAAAGATGTTTAGTGGAAGAATAATATATTTAGATCCATACAATATTAAAAATGGTGAAGAAAAAGCTGATATTATAGTTACTTCCCACAGCCACAGTGATCATTTTTCGAGGTCAGATATTAAGAAGATATGGAAAGATGATACAATTTTATTAGGTCCTGTTAGTATAGCTGACAGTTTAAAAAAATTTGATGGGCAAGCTCTAGAAATTGGGGAAGAATTCGCATACAAAGATTTTACAATCGAGCTTTTTCCGGCATATACTATAAAAAAAAGTACTCATCCAAAAAGCAACAATTGGGTTGGAACGATAATAGAATCGGCAGGTAAAAGTGTTTATCATGCGGGTGATACTGAAAGAATCCCTGAGATGAAAGAATTAGCTAACAGAAAAATAACGGTCGCTTTATTACCATGTGGAGGGACATATACTATGGATTTTGAAGAAGCTACTGATGCGGCAGTAGATATCCAACCTGAAATAGTAGTTCCAATGCATAATTGGGAAAAGGATTTAAACCCATTTATGGAACTTATGGCAAAAAAAGATTCCAAGATAAAGGTAGAAATATTAACAAAGAAGTCTTTGAAAATCTAAGCAATTTATTTTTACGTTTAAATTTAAATCAGAAGCTAATTTTATTTTCTCTGTAATAACAATATAAACTGAGATTTGAAATGAAATTGTATAGTGTCGGTGTAAGGGGAGGATTAAAAAGAATAAGTAAAGCCGAGTTTAAAGAAGATAACGTGTACTTAATTGACGATTTTAAAACAATATACGTATGGTTTGGTTCGAACATATCTAAAAAGAGAAAGGATATAACAATAAATAAGGTAAACTTGTTCAATGAGAAAAAGGAAAAAACAGCTAACCTTCAAATAATAGATCAAAACAAAGAATATGGTGCTTTTATCGTCATTAAAGATTTTTTATACAAAGGAATAAAGCAAATAAAAGGCACAGAAAGGAGAGCTGAATTAAAAATTCAGATTGAAGAGACTATGGAGCTAATTGAAGCGGGATTAAATCCAGATCTCGAAGCAGAAATAACAATCGCAGCAAACGACCTTTCCAAAAAAAAAGAATCATATAAAGATTTATGCGAAACTTTAGCTCAATTACAATTAGAGCTTTTAAAAGGCCCAAAAAAAACTTCAAAGGACGAAATACAGATAAAGACGCAAGAAATTTTTAAATCTTCATCAACATACGAAGAACTTTGCTGGTTAATTGCTCAACTGAAGACTTTAGTCAAAAAGAAATCATTAAGTTAGTAAATTCATCATTTATTAGGTAATTAATGTTTTAAAATATGATTAGGTCAAATTTTCGTTATTTTTTTTTTTATTCTGAAAAAAAATCTACTACTTTTTCCCTAAGTAGCTTAATGTTTTATAAATGAAACTAATAAAAGTAATTAAATATTAGTTTTAGCTAATATAAATCATATTATTCAAAAGAATGTTAAGTAAGGACCAGAAACTGAAATAAGATGACGAGTATCGAAGATTTAAAAGATTTTGGTATCGAAATTACTGAGGATATGAAGGAAGGACATGTTATAATCGATATTTTCACTCAGTGGTGTGGACCATGTAAATTTTTAAGTCCAACCTTAGAAAAACTAGAGAAAGAAGGTTTATTTAAGCTAATACAAGTAGATTTGGACCAAAATAGACCTTTAGGGGAAAAATTTGGAGTAACCGCTATTCCAACCTTATTATTTTTCAAGAACGGGAAATTAGTGGATGGCGTAGTTGAAGTACAAGGAAGGGCCGTTATGGCTAACGGTAAAATGATTGGAAACTATGGAGAAGCTATTATTAAAGAAACTATATCTAAATTAAGTTAAAATTAAAATTAGAATCTCTCTTTAAATATTAAATTATTTATCCCTTTTTTTAAAATTAAAAAGAATTAGTTTAAAATTTAATGCTATTTAATATTAATATAAGTTTTATAAAAACTAAGTTGATATTTATGGCAACCATAGATTTTGAGTTTCGAAACCAAATTATCCAATCTGACATCGGTAGTACATTAGCTTATTGTTATCAGTGTGCTACATGTAGTGGAGCTTGCCCTGTGGCACAAATAACAAATGGACGTTATAACCCTAGGAGATTAATTTTGGATGCGCTTCTTGGGTTAAAAGAAAAAATTTTTGGGAGAGAAAATGCGTTTAATATATGGGGATGCACAGTTTGCGACACTTGCGATGAGGTGTGTCCTCAAAAAGTAGAACTTACAGAAATTTTTACCATTTTAAAAAATATGAGTGTTGAAAGAGGTGAAGCTCCAGATTATTACACTATTCAAGCATCCACCATTTTAGAAAATGGTAAAGCAATTCCCATGCAACCTGCTATAGAAAGAAGAAGAGATCAACTCGGATTACCAAAAGTTATGCCTCCAGATGTCAATGAAGTTAAAAAGCTATTAGAAGCTACAAAGTTAGCAAACAAAATAAAAAAAGAAGAATAATCTTTTTTATACTCTTTTTACATAAGTATAACTTAAATTAAAATCGTTGTCGAGTTTAATCTACATATTTTTAAAAGAAGGAAAGAGGGAAATAAAAGTGAGGAAACCAATTATTGGTGGGAATTGGAAAATGAATAAGGGAACCCCTTCAGAAGCTATAGAAATGCTGAAAAAGCTGATTCCCTTAGTGAAAAATATTAATTCTGTCGACATTGTGATCGTTCCACCCTTTACAGCCTTATATTCTACGATTGATTGTATCCAAAACACAAATATAATGATTGGAGCGCAGAACATGTATTTTGAAGAAAAGGGGGCTTTTACAGGCGAGATTTCTCCATTATTCTTAAAAGAACTGGGGTGTAAATTTGTAATTCTTGGTCATAGCGAAAGAAGGGATATTTTTAGAGAAACAAACGAATTAGTGAACAAGAAATTGAAAAAAGCTTTATCTATGGGTTTAAATACAATTGTTTGTATTGGAGAACATCTTGAAGAAAGAGAAACTGGAAGAACAAAAGAAGTAATTGAAAATCAATTTAACAATACTTTTAAAAACTTAACTAGCGAAGAAATGATTAAAGTTGTTATAGCGTATGAACCAATATGGGCAATTGGTACGGGAAAAACAGCTACTCCAGAGCAAGCTGAAGAGATTCATGTTTTTATTCGCGAACTTCTAAACAAAAACTATGATAAAAAAACAGCAGATATTGTTAGAATCCAATATGGTGGCTCTATAAAACCAAAAAACGCGGAGGATATATTCAAAAAAGATAATATCGATGGAGGATTAGTTGGAGGGGCTTCACTACAGGCAGATTCATTATATGAAGTAATAAAAGCAGCGGAAACATCCATTAAATAAAATATTTTGTTTATATTTTCTAAATCAATTTATCCTAAAACTTGATTAAATTTAGTAGCAAGCTTTCCGGGAAATTCCCCTAAATAAGACTGAGGGTCGGCAAATAACAGATAAAAGTAAGGTTCAAATAAGCCATCGATAGTTGGACCTACTCCTGATTTTATTACATACACCCATATTTGTTCGTCTGAAATATAAGACTGTCGATATATCCATTCTAAAGGTGAAATCTGAGGGATTACGCCAATATTTCTCAAAATTGCTTCTACATCATTCAAAGAATATTTATTTCCGAATACAGTAATAGGTGAAAGATCAAAACAAGTAATACAAATACCATGGAGCCCATAACTATTCATCTCAGTTAAAAAATCATTTGCTAATTGATCGATCTCTTTTTTATGTTTTTCTATGCGATTTCTTGCTTCTGAATCTGTTAAAATATCAAATATTCTATCTTCTTCGTTTTGTAATATTTCTAAAGCCGAATCAAGTGGGATTTTAGGAGATATCACGGAATTATAAATTAATTTTATCTTTTCTTTAACAGATTTATGAAGTAAGTATGGTTCTGTTTGAGTGGTGATTAAAACATCGCCTTTATAATTTATTTCGTTTAAAGCTCCTTTTTTATTTGCTTTAAATTCAAGATTCTCGATCTTTTTATCAATACTTCGGGCAAATTCGTATAAAGCTGAAACTAATCCAGCGTTGAGCTCAAATAGGCTAACAGGATCTAAGTTAACATTTGGACTAGAATTACTATGGGAAAAATCAAAAAACCTTAAATATAAATTCACACCTCTAGGAGGACTCTTTAGTTTTAAATTGTAATAAGGAAATCCCGTGTTAGTAATAACTGAAAGTTCGTAAAATGTCATCTTATATGAGTATCTTTACCTAAATTTGAAGAATAAATTATATTTTATTGTATAAATATAGATTTGGCTATATGTATTTAAATTAGTGCAGTAAATATTATGGTTTTATTAGTAAAATATATTTTCTGATATAAAAGGAGGGAATAAAAATCAATAAAAGAAATTGATTTATTCTATTATTTAATAACTATTGCAGGCCGACCTGGTAGCGATTGGGATGCTTTATTTTCTTTTGAGTCGCTCTCCAAAACGATGTTTATCGGGCATTTGAATTTTTTTTTAATTATTGGTATCATCTCTTCAAAGAACTGATACTCTTCTTCACTGGAAAGTGTATATTTTGGATATTTACCAATATTTTTTAATATTTTTGCCGTTGTTTGATTAATGAATTTAGCGTAAGTTTTAAACTCGTCGTGTTGCATTATCTTTTTCATGATTTCTCCTTGATTTTTTGACTTTTCTATTAAAGGCATTAAAAGCGAATAGAATTTGAATTTCCACGAAGCTGCAATTATTACGTTAATGTGTTTTAACTTGTCTTTTTTGGTTGCTAATTTAATGCTGTTAATATCGTCTACAGTATTGCCCATAAGTTTCCATTTAAATTCATTTTCGACAGTTAACAAAGAATCGTTATACGATGGCCAATTGGCTAAACTGATAAATTCTTTTTTCCCCAAAAGCTCCCAAATCTCCTCCGTTGTATGTGGAGCAATAGGGTGGAAAAGCAATGTTAATTTTTCTCGACACTCGTTGAAAATTTCTTTTAATCCACCCTCGTCCTTATATTTTGTTAAATCCGAAAAAAATAGAATGATGTGATTTATAACATCTCGAATGGCAAGTTTCTCGTAGCTTTCTGTAACTTCTTTTATAGTTTTATTCAAATTGTATGCTATTAATTCGTCCCTAATGGAGCTATTTGCTCGCACTTTTTCGATTGGTTCTCTTAACAAGAGAAAATAATTCCTCATAAATTTGTAAGCGAAATCTACTCCTTCGTCAGACCATTCTAACCCCGATTTTGGACTAGCTCCAAATAAAATAAAAAATCTCGCTGCATCGGCTCCATATTTATTCATAATTCCAATTGGTTCTACAGTATTACCAAGGCTCTTACTCATTTTAACGCTTTTCAAAATATATTCCGTTCCGCATCGTTTACATTTTTTATCGTGCATTTCTGCTTTCTTTGCGAATGTTTCGCATTCAGGGCAGAAAGGATGGGCTTTATTTATCATTCCTTGTGTTAATAACTTTTGAAATGGTTCGTCACACGAATGAAGCCCAAGATCTCGAGCCACTTTAGTGAAAAACCTTGCATATAATAAATGAAGCACAGAATGTTCAACGCCTCCAATATACTGATCGACATTCATCCAATAGTCTGCTATATCTTTTCTATATGGTAATTTCTTCTCATTAGGGTCGCAAAACCTGAAGAAATACCACGAACTATCCACAAAAGTATCCATTGTATCTGTTTCTCTTTTAGCTGGTTTTCCACATTTTGGGCATTTAACTTTGACAAAACTTACGCTTGTTTTTAGAGGATTTCCTTTACCTATAAACTTTATATCTTTAGGTAACTCCACAGGTAGGTCTTCATAGGGTACGGGGACGATTCCACAAGTATCACAATAAATAATTGGAATAGGGCAGCCCCAATAGCGTTGTCTGGAAATTAACCAATCTCTTAATTTATAATTAATTGTATTTTTCCCCATTTTCATTGTTTCTAGCTTCTTTGTAATTGATTTTATTGCAGAGCGGTTTTCCATACCGGTAAACGCGCCGGAATTAACTAGCGTTCCATCACCTTCATAAGCTCTAATCATTTTTTTTTCATGTATTTCATAATCAAACGGCTGAATAACTATTTTTATTGGTATATCGCATTTTTTTGCAAATTCAAAGTCGCGTTGATCGTGTCCAGGAACAGCCATAACGGCTCCAGCACCGTATTCATAGATGATAAAATTACCTACATAAACAGGAATCTCTTCCTTAGTCATCGGGTTAATGACATATTTACCAATAAATAATCCTTTCTTTTCTACCTCAATATCGGTTCTTTCAAATTTATCTTGTTTCGTTACTTCATTGTCGAATTTTTCAAAGTCCTCCTCATATTCCGTCCCTTTTACCCATAATTTTACCCAAGGATGTTCTGGTGCGAAGACCATAAAGGTAACGCCAAACAAAGTATCAGCTCTAGTTGTAAAAATGTCAATTGTTCGATCTTCCCCTACAATTGGGAACTGAATGATGCTTCCTTCAGATCTTGAAATCCAATTTCGTTGCATAGTTTTCACTTTTTCTGGCCATTCTACTTTGTTTAATCCATCCAAAAGCTCCTCAGCATATTCTCTAATTTTTAAAAACCATTGAGTTAAGAACTTCTGTTCCACTTCAGAATTACAACGCCAACATTTACCGCTTAGAACTTGTTCATTAGCTAATACCGTCGTGCAATCTGGGCACCAATTCACATAACTTTCTTGTCTGTATGCTAAACCTTTCTCGTACATTTTTATAAAGAACCATTGATCCCACTTGTAATAATTAGGGTCGTGGCTATAGACCATTCGGCTCCAATCATAGGATAATCCAATTCGTTTTTGCTGCTCTTTCACTATCTCAATGTTTTTATCCGTCCACTCTTCTGGATTCGCGCCGTGATCAATTGCCGCGTTTTCTGCGGGTAATCCAAAGCTCTTATGGTATTTCACTCAGTGAGAAATACAATCATAGCCCATAGGATATAAAACATTATACCCGCACATTCGTTTAAAACGTGCAAAAGAATCTCCTATTGAATAATTACGGAGATGTCCTATATGTAAACTTCCAGAAGGATACGGATACATCTCCAAAACATAATACTTCTTTTTTTTTTGATCTTCTTTAATTTCAAAAATTTGATCTTTTTCCCATTTATCTTGCCATTTCTTTTCAATTTCTTGGGGATTATAATCATCCATTTTTATGTCCCTATTTTTAAATCTAGTATTCTTGAATCTGTTATAAATAATTTAATTAAACATTTTTTAAAATTTTTAATTATTTAAAATCTAAAAAGTAAATTGACATTAATCTATTATGATTCAGATAATTTTGTCAAAGTGCAATTAATTCATTAAAAAGATATAGAAAGAAAGTATGACATAAGAATATCATTTATTTAAAATAATCTATAATATTTTTACTTGTAATTTTTTTTATATCCTTTTTCAGATGCAATGTAGTATACTGTTTATTAGAAGGAATTTTTTGAATTTTGCTTAATTCAATAAGATCTTCTTTGCAAACTAATTGAATCAAATTATCAAATGAAGCTGAATAATTTTTTGACAGAGAAAAAATTTCTTTAAGAAAATGATAATCAATTATTTTTACATTCTCTTCATACAAATCATTAAAATTTTCCTCGAATTCTGATTCTAAATACGGATCTTCAATATAATGCGTCATAATTTAATATTATATAATTTTAAACTTTTACTACCTAATTACCATACTTATATTTAAAGAAAAAACAAAAAAAAATTCCTTAGATTTTATACAATAAATTTTTTTTGAATTGAGTCATATTTTTATAAAAAAGGTTAACTTTAGAGAAATTATTTGTTTAATAATGACAATAGATAAAATTAGGGTGTCAATTGGGAGCGCTTCAGTGCTTGGATTATATCAAAGTAAAAGATTTAAAGACATTCCAACTACGTGTTATATCATGACTTATAAAGAGGGGCATTGTATTGCAAATTGTAGTTTTTGTCCCCAAGCTAGGGAATCAAAAAGCTCAGTTGAGATGCTCTCGCGAATAAGTTGGCCAGTTTTTCCTTTTAAAGAATTTCTAACAAAAATTAGTTATTTACCACCTACAAAAAGGTTTCAAAGAGTTTGCATTCAAACTCTAAATTACCCTCAAAATTTTCAAGATTTGTTAGAAATTATTACTCAACTAAAAAAAAACAGTAATACACCAATATCAATCGCAATACCACCTATGTCGAGAGAAAAATTAGAAGAATTAAAGCTTATTGGTGTTGAGAGGGCAGGTATAGCTCTAGATGCCGCTACGCCTGAAATCTTTGAGGGGGTAAAAGGTAAAAAAGTAAAAGGTCCTTATGATTGGAATAGTCATCTTCTAAATCTTAAAATTGCATTAGAAGTTTTTTCTGAAGGATTTGTTACAACACATTTGATCGTTGGTTTAGGAGAAACGCCAAAAGAAATTCTGAGATTGATTAATGAACTACATAATTTAAAAATAAAAGTGAGTTTATTTGCATTTACACCAATAAAAGGAACAAAGCTTGAAAGCCTACAGCAACCAGATGTTATTAATTTTAGGGAAATACAGCTCGGACGATACCTTCTTATAAACCAACTTAAAAATCTTAAAGATTTTACTTTTAATGTTAAAGGTGATATAATCAAATTTAATTTAAATAAAAGAGAATTATGGAATATTATTGATGAAACCAATGCATTTCTAACATCGGGATGCCCTGGTTGCAACCGTCCATACTATACTTCAAGGCCTTCCGGACCAATCTATAATTACCCGAGAAATCTCATGACAAATGAAAAAGAAAATATTTATAAATCCTTAATTAAGCTCGTTCATTAAAGATAATGGAAAAAAGTTTGAATGAATGGAGATTTATTCCTATAGAAATTAGAAATGGATATTGGAATATGGCATTAGATGAGGCTATTCTAAATGCTGTTATTGAAAATGAGTCTCCTAACACTTTAAGGTTTTTTAAGTGGAAACCATCAACAGTGTCAATAGGTAGAAATCAAAGCCTTTCAAACGAAGTTAACACGAATGTAGCTATTGAAAAGAGTTTTAATGTCGTACGGAGAATTACGGGGGGAGGAGCGGTGTTTCACGACAATACTCGCGAAATTACCTATTCTATTGTGTGTCCTATAAAGTTTTTAGAAAGGCTTAATGCAAAGAAAGTGATTGAGCAGTTTGAAATAATAGAGGCAGGAATAATTGCAGGTTTAGTAAAGTATGGATTGCAACCCGAAAAAGGAGTCATACATTGTCCCGCAATTTTTTTAGACGGAAAAAAGTTTTCTGGAAATGCACAAGTTAGAAAAAGAGGTTTTCTCCTCCAACATGGAACAATTTTGTTAGAACTCGATCCAGAACTTATGTATTCAGTTCTAAAAGCACCTCATAAAGTAAGCAAATCAAAAATGGTAAAATCTGTTTTTGCTAAATGTATTGGTATAAAGGAACAATTAAATTATTATAACGAAGAAAATTTTCTATTATCTCTAAAAGATGGTTTTGAAACCACATTAGGGATAAAATTAAAAGAAGGAACTTATACAGATTATGAATTGGAATTAGCAGAAGAACTTGTTATACAGAAATATTCGAATATTGAATGGTTAAAGAAATATGAATGAAATTAGAGCATTATTAGAGAAATTTGAAATTGGTACCCAGACTTGGTTTGATTATGAAGAGTTGATAAATCTTGAACCAAAAGATTTTGAACCTTTTTATAAACTTGCTTATAATTTGAAAACGCAAAATTTTGGTAATGAATTAAAAATTTATACCCCCAATAAAAGATTTCCAGCAATAAGTATTACTGGAACTGGATGTGCATTACATTGTGAACATTGTAATAAAAAATACCTTCATGGAATGATACCAATTTTAAATAATAACGACCTAGAAGCTTTTTTAATGGATTTAGCTAATAAAGATGGCGTTGGAGCTTTAATCTCAGGAGGATGTTTACCTGATGGTTCGGTCCCTTTACTAGGTTTTTTAGACACTATTAAAAAAATAAAGAAGAAAACGAACTTAATAATAAATGTGCACACGGGTTTACTCAGCGAAGAGACGGCTAGGAAATTAGCCGAAGTAGGTGTAGATATCGTATCTTTTGATATAAACATGGATGAGGAAATTATACACGAGATATATCACTTAGATAAAGATTTAGAGGATTACAAAAGGGCA
>Ga0209121_10004610_pt1 | contig 12809 bp, 10 predicted proteins | sample Cruoilmetagenom3_FD_187292 | JGI IMG/M metagenome (GOLD analysis project Ga0209121, IMG submission 187292) | Oil polluted marine microbial communities from Coal Oil Point, Santa Barbara, California, USA - Sample 3 (SPAdes) (version 2) | ecosystem: Environmental > Aquatic > Marine > Oil seeps ... | reverse complement strand
CGACCGAATCGGCGATAATCTCCCGCGAGGGCAACGAATATTTCATGCCCGCATGACCCATAGCAACCCCATCGCAAACTGCGATAGTATTAAATTCGAAGGCGGTTCCGCCCGCGCCTCGAATCGCGGCTTTGACCACCTGGGCAACCTTGTCGAGGTGGACGTGGCCCGGCACGATTTCACAAAAACTGTTGGCAACACCGATAAACGGCTTGTTAATGTCGGCATCATTTAGACCGCAGGCACGAAGCAGACCGCGATGAGGCGCACGCTGAAAACCTTGCTTTACTGTATCACTATTCATAATCTTCTTTCTCCAAAATTGCTTAGCACATCGATTCTAAATTACCAAACTGGCATTCTAACCTTTCAAAGAGCACGGATAAAGAAAAATCGGCGGAGTAACAGATTAAGCAAAATTCGTAAGCGTTTAGCCGACCTGTTGTATTTTTGACCATCCCCATCCCGATAACGACAATCGGGATGGGGATGCCACCCATTAGAATTAATAGAAAACGGGTGGCAGCCTCAAGCTTGGACCACCGCACAGCGGGGTTCAAGCTTGGGGATGGTCACGAATACCGGAAGCCGGCTAAAAACGTACCAAAATTCATTTTGCACACACCGGAAAAGTAATTAAGATATCTCTATAATACAAACAATGTATCTGTTAATGAATATATCTGCGTGTGCAGGCGTGCCTCAATAAAGTGTACATAGGAAACCCGATTAAGATGAGGAAAAAGCATGGAAACGAAAAAATGCACAAAATGTGGGCAGGAGTTTCAAGAGTGGGTGGAATTTTGTTCCAATTGCGGCGAAGCCATCGAAGGTTATTCAAAACCGGCAGGATTCTGGATCAGGGTCGGTGCGTATATTATCGATGGTCTGATATTTATCCCGATCGTGATTCTGAGCTTCTGGAATTTTTTCTCACTTAAAAGCACGGCCGTGTTAGTTCTGATAAGCCTGCCGGGGCTCATATATAAGCCTGTCATGGAATCTTTTTTCGGGGCGACACTGGGCAAAATGTCCTGTAAGATCAAAGTCATCGACGATAACGGCAAACAGCTCTCTTTATTCAGTGCGTACATTCGGTTCTTCCCATTTCTCTTGTTAGCCAGCATTACCCTGGCAGGTCAACTGATTCTATTTTCATCACCCCAGTTCCAATCTGCCAAATCAATGATAGAACTCGGTGAAGCACAGCAGGGAAGTTTCCTGGATGTGATTCGTTATACTGCGACTGCACTTGTACTGATCGACTGCATTTGCGTTGCCTTTACATTCCGAAAACGTGCATTACACGATATGATGGCGGAATCTTACTGTGTGTATAAAGAGCCGTAGAAGCTCAGCTCCGAACTGTCCGGGCAGGCTGTGTAGACTTTACAAGATTAAGAAGGTTAAAACACACAAACGACACAAAACGTTGCTTTATGTGAATTTACGGGAGAACAAATAATGAGGCAGAGTAAAATGTTGGGTTTTGCAGCGAATATTGTTCTTTGCGTACTGCTTGTGACGGTCGGCTGCACCAGGCCCGCCGAGGAACCTGCCCAGACCAAAGTCGAGCCCCCCAAAACCACTCCGGCCGAGGCCGAACCCGAGGAACAGAAACCAACTGTGAAACTGGTATTGAAGCTCATCGAAGGCGATTCGACGACCTACAGGATAACAACTGAAATCGATAAGAGCGTTTTGTGGGAAAGTCCCCATCCAACCAAGCCGAAAGGTTTCACGGGCGGCCATACCGGCAACAGAGTTGAAATAACCTTCACGCAGCTTATACAAAGCACCGATGATAAAGGCAACGCCGTCGCAAAGATTACAATCGAAGAGCTAAAATGCACGGCAAAAGTCAAAAACAATATCGTGCTGGACTTTGACAGCTCGAGAGAACAGGACCGGCAAAATTCCCTTAACAAGCTCATCGGACAAAGTTATACTATAGAGATCACATCTTCGGGGCAGGTTTTGAAGGTTATCGACGCCAACGATGCCCGCGCCGCCGCAGCGAGCGATTCGTCCGGCAAAACGGCCGCCAACCTGCTCTCCGATAAAGCAATCATAGAAAGGCATACCATCCCGGCCCTGCCCGCTTCGGACAAAAATCAATTACAAGCCGGCGAGAACTGGAGTATTATAAAGAGCTTTTCCTTCGATATGATGGGCTCGAAATCATACGAGAAAGTCTATACACTTGAAGAAATCAGAGATGTGGGCGGTCGCCGGATTGCCTTCGCCAAAATGCAGGCCGTACCATCCACGGAAAGAGCAAAGGAGATTCACAAGCAGCAGGCTCAATCGTTCTTCGCAAACATGTCCGACAATACAGAAACATATACAGGTGAGCTAAAGCTGGACTTAACCGGCGGTAAAGTGGAAGAATGCCGCGAAAACCTGACGACGGAATGGTTTATCGTCGATCCCAATCCGAAGGAAAACGAACAGCCGGCGGCGCTGAGAATGACCGCCGTTCGTATCTACCGCATCGGAAAAATTGATTAGAATCGCTTCGTTATTCGTGGTTCGTAGTTATTGTTGAACCCATTTGAAAGGAACATAGTTGAAAGCCACGCTGCTGATAATGACGGCTTTCGTTCTGAGTGTCCCGGCGGGATGTCAGCCGGCGGCTGGCAAAAAAGAATCGCCGGGCGAACCGAAAGAGCTGTTAACGGTGGATTTCCAGGCCGGCCGAACCCTGAGATACAAGTTCGTCTCCGGCAGAAAAATAACCGTCGACTGGGAAACGACACCAGGGACATCGCGGACCGGCAGGTCCGTTTCCGACAAATCCTCCGAATCGCTGGAAGTCGTAATGGCTTATACTCCAACCGAAATAGACCCGTTCGGCCTGACAAAGGTCGAGGCGACCTGCGAATCAGTAAAAGTCGCACGAAGCAAAGGGCCTCAAAGGGACGCCGTGGACAGTCTCGCCGGCAGAACTTTTACCCTGGCCGTCGGGCCTACAGGCAGAATAGAGGATTATTCTCAACTGGATGAGCTGCTAAAAGAGATTGGTAAAAAAGCCTTTCGGGCGAACACCGGCCGGGGCAGGATAAAGGAACCCGACATGATCGGCGACTTTGTTGCCACGCAGTGGTTCCTCTGGGACGCGGTATCCAGTATCGAAAATCCATCCGAAGGCGTGCGGGCGGGACAAAGCTGGAAGTCGAAACTCTCCGTGCCGGCCCCGATGGTCATGCGAAAGGCCAGAGACGTCTTACACACGCTCGACGAAATCCGCCCGGGCGAAAAAGGCCGGCTCGCAGTGATAAGCAGCTCATACACAATAGCCGATTCGGCCCCGCGCAACTGGCCGATACCATATTCCGGCACGTTCCAGGTGGCCGGGGCCTTCGGATTCTACAGAAACTACAAGATGCTCAGTTTGGAAGGTCGCGGCGAAGAGCTGTTCAATATCGATTCCGGCAGAACCGAGCAATACTACCAGCAGTACGAGATACAATTGAGCGCTTCTTTGCTGATACCTCTTGCCGGAGCGAATCCGAAAATAACTATCAAACAAAATCTGACAACCAGACTGCTCGAAGATTAACTTCTGCAGCACGCAAACCGCGAAACGGGAAACGAATTATGGAACACAAAAACTTATGGGCGCCGTGGCGTATTCAATACATACAGGGCCTGGGCGAAGAATCGCCCGCTGCAGAAAAAAACAAAACGCCCGCCGGCGAGAAGCCCGGCTGCTTCATCTGCCACAATTTGGAGCATCCGCAGGATGACGATGAGAACCTCGTGCTCTGGCGAACGGACAAAAGCATCGTTATCCTGAATCGCTTCCCGTATAACAACGGCCACCTGCTGATAGCACCGGCCCGGCACATTCCCGATCTTAAAGATGCCTCCGACGAAGAAATGCTGGAGATGACTAAATTAATCAGAGAAACTCAAAAAGCCCTGTCGCTGGCGATCAGGCCGCACGGCTTCAACGTCGGCATGAACTTCGGCCGATGCGGCGGCGCGGGACTGCCCGGACATCTGCATATCCACATCGTGCCGCGATGGAACGGCGATACTAACTTTATGGCCGTATGTGCCGATACCGATGTCATCAGCCAGAGCCTGACAGAATTGCTCGGCCTGCTGAAAAAAATATCCGACGAACAGAACCTGCCGAGCCTGTGAAAGAGTGAGTGAATGAGCGGTTACGCAGTTACTGAAAAGACCAGCCGGGGCAGGACTTTCCACGAAAAGCCCCACCCGTATCGCTCGGATTTCGAGCGAGACCGCGACCGGATTATCCACTGCTCGGCTTTCCGCAGGCTCGAAGGCAAGGCGCAGGTCTTCACTCCCGGCCTCGACGACTATTACCGCACCCGCCTGACACACAGCATCGAGGTCGCGCAGATAGGAAGGACGCTCGCGAAAGAACTCGGCCTGAACGAAAGCCTCACCGAGGCGATATGCCTTGCGCACGATCTTGGTCACTCGCCCTTCGGGCACGCCGGCGAGAAGGTGCTCGATGAGCTGATGGCGAAGTTCGGCGGATTCGAGCACAACCGCCAGACGCTGCGAATCGTCGATTTGCTCGAACATCCATACCCCGGCTTTATGGGCCTGAACCTGATGTACGAAACCCGGCTCGGCCTGGCCAGGCACCAGAGTCCCTACGACAAAACGCGAGACGAGACGTTCGGCGAGAAACACTGCTCGCTCGAAGGCCAGATCGCCGACATCTCCGACCGCATCGCATACAACTGTCACGACCTCGAGGACGGCATGAGGGCCAGGTTAATCGACGCCGGGCAGTTGAAAGACGTGAAGATTTTCGCCGAGGCGCAGAACCGGATTAACGCCGGGGCAATCGAGGATTACACAATCCGCAGAACCCGGACGGCCAAAGCGATTATAGACAAGCTCGTCGGCGACTGCCTCGAAGCGAGCAAAAAAACTCTGGCCGAGGCGAATCCCAAAACGCCGGACGACATTTACGCCGCAGATACCAATCTGATTTCGCTGCCGCCTGAAAGCGATGCCGAGCTCGCCGAGCTGGAGAAATTTTTGCTGCACAACTTCTACCTGCACGAATCCCTTGTGCAGACGGCGGAAAAAGTAAAAGCCTGGCTGGCGAGCCTTTTCGAGAAGCTCAGCAGTAAACCGGAGCTGATGCCGGGCTACTTCCGGCGTTTCATCCCCCAGCAGGGTCTCCAGCGTGCGGTGTGCGACTACATAGCAGGAATGACCGACCGTTTCGCCTACAAAATGCTCGAATAAATTTAGCAAGGAATTCTTAAAATGTCAGGCAAACTTGCCATTGCTTATCACAATCTTTCCAATATGCTCGAAGCCGGCGTGCCGGTGCAGCGTTCGCTCAATACCGTCACCCCCGGACTGAAGCCCCGCCTGAAAAAAGCCTTTGTCGCCCTGGCCGACGGCGTCGCACAGGGCAATCCCATGTCCGAATCAATGGTTCTGCACCCGAAAGTTTTCGACCCGGTCGATATTATGCTCGTCGAGGTCGGCGAGACATCCGGCAATCTATCAGAATTAATCGGCCTGCTGTCCAAATGGCACGAGATGTCCGCCCGGATGCTGAGAAAAATGATCTCAGGGCTGCTGCTGCCGGTTATGGTTCTAACCATCGCCGCGTTCGTTTTCCCACTGCCGAATTACGTTCTCGGCGGGTGGGACTTAAGGGAGTATCTGCTGAAAGTCTTGAGTATCCTACTGCTTTTCTGGATTCCGGCGTTAATTATCGTTGTAATCATCCGCACTACTCCCAAGACCGGCCCGGCACGCAGAGTGCTGGATACCATCGTGCTGCGTATCCCCGTCCTGGGCAGAGCCGTATACAGGCTGTCGATCGGCCGTTTCTGCTGGGCCTTCCACATGCTCTGCATGGCGGGCGTGCCGGTCAGCGAATCCGTCGAGATGTCTCTCTCGGTAACAGGTAACCAGGTTGTAGCCGATATGTTCCGCCCGGCGGCAAAAAGCGTCAAAGCGGGTGAATTGATGTCGGCGGGATTTTCAAAGAAGCTGCCGTTCGACGTGATCGAGATGTGGAAGACAGGCGAGGAAACCGGCCGGCTCGACGATATGACCAAACGCCTGGCCGACAATTATTCCGAGCAGGCCGAGTTCTGGTTCGCCGAATTCTCCCGCTGGTTCCCGCGATTCGTGTATTTCCTGATCTGCCTGATGATAATCAAAATGATTTTCACGCTCGCCGGTGGTATCCTGAGAATGTACTAAGCGCTAACCGCAGAGAGTGCAGAGATCGCAGAGAAAATAAATCGTAAATCGTAAACTTGTGCCCGCGAAAGCGGGTATCGAAAATCGGAAATCGTAAATCAGTTTGGGCCACCGATCAGAGCTACGTATTTTTAGGAAAAAAGCCCCTGCTTTTCGGAGGGAAAGCGTATAAAAAGCAGGAGCCCAAAGAGCTACAAGTATCAAGCTCGCAGTACTTGTTAAGGTTTAATTTTGATAATTCTTTTACAATGTTCTGCGCCTTCGCAGCCAACTTACTAAACCAACGCCAATACTGCCCAGTAAAATGGCGCCTGGAGCAGGAATAAAATCCCAGTGTGTCCTCAACTGGGAATAATCAATCATGTTCAGCCAACCTCCATCGAGGGCATCATTGTCGAGCCAGATATTTAATTGACCATCAGCCAGCATTGCCGGATCAATTGGTAAGACAGTTTCTGTCCAATTCTCACCGGTGTCGCCTGCTAAGGGACCAAGCAACACTCCGTCAGCATATACATTGTTTCGTTCACCCTGGTCAAAGTCCACATCGTATGCCATGATTGTCAATGACGCATCATATATCACTTTTTTCGTTGGATCAAAGGTGTGGGTCCAGCCAAAGTCTGTCATGGTATATTCATCCATGCCGGGCGCACTACCGATGTACTGTATGGTGATCCATGAGTTGCCTTCAATGGTCGATGTTTCTGTCGAGTTCATCTGTCCTTCGGCGCCCTCAAAAGGGCCGTCTTCCTGGATAAGAGTTGGGGCTGCACTCACTAACGGGGTACTGACAATAAGCGTTAGCATCGACGCAATACAAATCATTATTATTTTCATCATATTTCTCCTCGTGTATTAAGTTGCATCCGTACAAACAATCTGTTTTTGACAAGAGTCAGGCTAAAGTTTTATATGAAGGGCCTTGCGCATTGACCCTCAATCTTGTACATTAGATAAAGTTGCCACTCAGGCAAGATTGGGTGGGCTACGTACTGTGTAGCTAAAACGATGCAGGTGAAAAACGAATGTTCCGCCTGACACCGCTCCTCCGTCTCATGCCGTATTACCTAACTCTGTTCCATACCTGATCACACATCAGGTTTTGCCCAGGAACTATGGATACGTAATACGTTGTGAAGCCACAAGTCGAAAAGACTTATTAGCCTCACTTACCTATTTTTGCCAGATATATCATATCGATGTCAAGAATAATTCTCCAAATTTTTATAATTTTTTTCATTTTTCAGTGAGATCGAGAAATTATGTCGAAAAATAGCATTTTGAGCTCATCAAGTGTATCTATTGTGGTGACTACATATTTTAAAACAGATGGCTCACAGAGAGTCACTTCGAAAGCATATCCTTCTTATTCGCTCAGAGCCTGCCCTTAGCTTGTCAAAGGGACGTCATCCGTAGCTGATAAAATGGGTAAGATTTTCTCAAGAAGATCAACCAAATGCGCTTGTAGTTGAAAACAAAAATCGGAAAATTGAAAAAATTTTTTATTCCATATCAGACAAGGATTTACGTCAAAAAATCCGTCTACAATTTTGTAGATTTTCGCATCAAAACCGCATGTAGCTCCAATTATGGGGGCGCGTCTTTTTTTCGGCCTCCGGTCGGAAAGGCAGGTAAAAAATACAGAATTCAGTGTCATTCCTGCACCTGCTTTCGCTGGGTATGTGTTTAGCCAAGGAAAAGTCATCCCCATCTCAATAAACGACAATTGGGATGAGGCTGCCACACAATAGTATCAATAGAAAAGGGGTGGCAGCCTCAAGCAGCAGTCCCTTAAGGACGCCTTATGGCGCTTGGGGATGGTCGCTAATACCAGAGGTCGGCTAAACACGTACTTCGCAGGTGTAAACTTGTCCCCGTGAAAGCGGGGAGCAGGAATCTACTTCCTTTTAGGCCCTGGATTCCGCATCAAGTGCGGAATGACAAATCCTCTGATTCTCTAATTCACTAATCAACTAATCTACTCAAGCTGCGGGGGAAAAAATCGCTACTTTTGCGAGCCATATTTACGATTGGCTGGAATGCCTTATCGTTTGGCCGGTGCTGTTGTACCGTCGGGTTCGCTACGGCTACACTTTCCGGCGGATTCGTATGGTTGGGCCAAAGTACGCAAAGGTGGATCCTGCCGATTACAAGCGACTGAAAAGATTCAAATGGTTTGCAAGAAAAGGAACAAACTGCTTTTATGTGTTCAGAGATGGGCCAGTCAAAAAAGCTGGAAGGAAGTCGATCTTATATATGCACCAGGAGATTATCGAAGTGCCGGAAGGGATGGTAACCGACCATATCAACCGGGATGGTATGGACAACAGGAGTGCAAATTTACGCCCGGCGACCCATTCACAAAATTTGTGGAACAGTAGAAGACGTACGGGGGCAAAATCTTCGAAATACAAAGGGGTTTCCTTGAAAAAGCAAACTCGCAAATGGTCGGCCCGGATAGGATTCGAGAACAAGGAAATACACATAGGCTACTTCAAAAACGAAGTCGACGCGGCCAGGGCCTACGATGAAGCGGCGAAGAAGTACCACGGCGAGTTCGCATGTCTGAATTTCCCGGAATAATCTTTCGAATGATTGATGATTATTACCGCAGAGAACGCGGTGTACGAAGGGCTTTTAATAAATAATACAATATCTTTCTTCTCCGCGATCTCTGCGGACTCTGCGGTTAATATGTATATTGAATTGTGGTAATATTCTTTGACTTAAAGGTCGCGGTCAGTTAACCTTCGGCGATTATGGCAAATATGAAAAGGATGCTTACATCCTGTTTCGGTCTCGGCCGGCTTCCGGTTGCCCCGGGTACGTGGGGCTCGCTGCCGCCTGTGATTATTTTCGGCCTGATGGGCTGGTTCGGTTCATCGCCGGCAATAATAACAAACGTAATGGCTGCTCTGGTCCTGGCGGGCTGCGTGGTTTGCGTACAATACGCCCCGGCGGCAATTGCGGCTACGGGTAAAAACGATCCCGGCGAAGTGGTCGCCGACGAGCTTGCCGGCCAAGCGGTCACGTTTTTATTTAGCCCGTTTTTGGTCATTACTACGGCGTCGGCCGGACAGGTCTGGATGACGGCGGCCGCGGGCTTTGTGCTGTTCAGGATTTTCGATATTGCCAAGCCCTGGCCGATACGCAGGCTCGAAAAGTTTCCCGCCGGCTGGGGTATTCTCGCCGACGATTTGCTCGCCGGCGTGTTCGCGTGGATTGTCTTGCAGATTTGCATCAGGTTCTTTATTGTCGGGTTGAACTGACCGATTCGCGCTGTCATCCCTGCGAAAGCAGGGATCTATGAACGTAACAGCTTTGTGGATTCCCGCTTTCGCGGGAATGACATATTGTGATATGTTATTATCATTTAACAATTTACCATAATATTTGATTCAACAACCTCCAGGTTGAATTGTTTAGATTAGAAAGCAGGGATGTCGAAAGAATATTCTGTTGAGGTTTGCCGGGAGCTTGAGTCCGGATTTCGCGATGCCGGCGTGCACCGGCCGATGCGAATCAAACGCTACGATGCGGGCACTGAGCTGACTTATGATGTGCGCGGTGTCGGCCGGGCAGAGATGGGGAAGGTATATCTTCTCGTCGAGAAGTTCGCCGGCGGGGGCTTCGCCGGGCAGGTATACCGCGTGAACGTGACGGGCATCGAGGGAGAGGTGGAAGGGCTTGAGATAGATCGGACCTACGCGATGAAGATTCTCATCCCGCCATCGGGTTTTTCCCGGCTGTTTCGGAACCTGCTGTACTGGATTGGCTTCCAGGGGCCGTTTCAGCTCCAGGTCAATCCTGCGGCGGCGCGGGCCGGGGCGCTTTGGCAGAAACTAATCCGGCGGGGAGCGAAGATTCGATTCGGCGATGAAAACGCCGTCGTCGATATTCATGCGACGTTCGTGGATGAAAAGCTCGGAAGCTGCGGCGAGCTGAGCGAGTGGATCGAGGGGCGGACTTGGCGGCTGGAAGTCGACGACCGGCTGGACCTGCTCAAAAAATGGAAGCGAGGCCGGACAACCTATGACCAGCAGGCCGGCTCGCCGGAATACCGGGCGAAGCGAAAGTTTATGAGCGAATTTGTCCGCCTTCTGTACGATATGGGGGCGTACGAGTTCGCCAGGCAGTACGAGTGGTCGACGTGCAAAAGCCAGCCGAACGCGCTGAAGCGGCAGGGAACCAACGACGATCCGTCCGGCGGCCTGACGGCGGTGGATTTTCGTGCGGGGCTTGCGCTGCTGCCATTTCTGCCGATGAGCCCGGGCGATTTCAAGTTGATTTTCAAAGGGCTGATGCGCGGCTCGCTCGTGCAGTTCGACCGGGGCGATATTGCAAAGCTCGAGGCCTTCGTGCAGACGCACGGCGAACAGTTCGCTGGGATGCGGGATATGCCGGCCGAACTGAAAACCGCCGACCAGCTCTACCGGGACTCGGTGCCGGACATCACTCACAATCATGTAAAACTGTTCTATAGTGGAAAGCTGTGGTCGACGATTCTCGACAGCACGGTCACTGGGTGGAAGGTTCGCAACATTGTGGATGAGCGGCACGAGTGGCAGTTTCGCAGAAGCAGGATTTTGACGCTGCTGTTTTTTATGATCGGGGCGATACCGTTTCTGGGTAAATTCATCCGGCGGATTTGGGGACGGGCGGACTGGCGCAATCACTATGCGGCAATGCTGAAAAGCTGGTCGTATTTTAAGCGCGCGGTTCGTGCGAGAATCGCCGAGAAGGTTATCGTCTGGCACAGGGCCGGGCGTCTCGATGCCGGGAAAGCCCGCAAAGTTGCGGCGGGAATCGGGCGATTCTTGTGTCATCTGCCGCTTTCGATTTTGCCGGCCGGACTGCACAGAATTCTGACGGACGGCAAATATGCAAAACAGCGGCTGGCCTATTACCTTGTTCGTCCGGTCCGGCTGTATTTCAATGCGGAGCTGCGCGAGCAGTGGCTGCGGGAGATGATGACCGAGGGCCAGAAAAAACACATGCTCAGCGACGAGGACGCACAAATAATCCTTTCGCAGATCGGCGAGCCGTTTATACAAAAATATCTCAAGAGCCTGGCGGTGCATGTTTGCACCCTGCCCGTGACACAGGTTGTCTCTGTTGCGATTGCGGTGATTTTCGTTCTGACGCATCCGGAAATGCCGAGGGCGGAATCATGGGGGATCGGCCTGGGCATTATCGCGCTGTTCCAGGTCGTGCCGATTTCGCCGGGCTCTCTGACCCGCGGGCTTTACGTACTGTACCTGGTCATCAGGGAACGAAATTTCAAGGACTACAACATCGCGGTGTTTCTGGGATTCTTCAAGTACGTCGGCTACCTCGCTTTCCCGATTCAGATGACCTACCACTACCCCGTACTCGCAAGATTTATGGCGGGTCACTGGTCGACTGAGGGGGTGCATATTGTTCCGGTGTTCGGCGAGCAGGGCGCGCTTCTGGAGCACTGGGTATTTTGCCTGTTCTACAACTGGCCTTTAACGATACGGCGAAGAATGCGCAAGCGGGCCGAGGCGCGGGCAACGATGAAGCCGCGATACTGGCACGCCGGTTTATGTGCTGTCGCCACAGCGGGAATATTCATACTGGCCGATTTTATTTATCGCAGGAACTTCGGCGAGCTGCCCGGTCTGCGGGATATCTGGTGGCTGGTGGCTTTAGCGCCGCTTCTCTGTGGAGCGGCGGCAACCTTAGGCTGTGGCGGGGCCGTATTAGGCAAACGCATCGCCGCAGCGGCCGTCTGCGGTGTTTTAAGCGGCTTGCTTTATACGGCGGTTTCGGTGATATTGAGCCACGACGGCGGGATCGTGGCCGGCGGAGTGTGGAAGATATTCATTTTCGCAATTCTTTCAACTATCGGAGCGATAGTTACAGAGTTAAAACTGCCGGAAAAGTAATAGATTATTGCTTGCAGCAAGCCCGAATCCGCGCCATAATTGCCCTTGTGCAACATTGCATCTTAGCGATTCATCTCCGGGATTATAACATTTTGAAAGGGAACTGAAATGAAGCCGGAAATCGTATCCTCCACACTGAGAAAGATGGTCAATCACAAACACCTGAGAAAGCTGCTGGCGAAGAGAATCGACGATTATATCTATAAGAATATGGTCAATGACGATTCAGAAGATTTGCGACAAGTGCAGATAAAGAGATACCAGTTCTTATCTGCAATGCTGCATTGCGTAATCAGGAATATAGACAAAGGTCATGTCTCAGGTAAAATCATCGAGAAAATAATTGATGTCCTGGTTCAAAATAATCTTATCCGCGAAGACCAAAGCTACAACCGGGCCGTCGAGGAATTCGAGAAAAAATACGGCGAGCCGCCTCCAACCTTTATCGTCTTCTCGCCAACACAAAGATGCAATCTGAAGTGCATCGGCTGTTACGCCGCGTCAGGAGTCGATACGCCCACCACGATACCTTACCCGATTGTCGAGAAGGTAATCGGCGAGGTCCACGACCTGTTCGGCGGCAGGTTCATAACCTTTAGCGGCGGCGAACCTTTTCTATACAGAAGCGAGGGCAAGACCCTGCTCGACATCTATGACAAATACGAGGACATGCTTTTT